>Ga0247727_10000227_pt1 | contig 134250 bp, 143 predicted proteins | sample WisWelCaveWW1625_FD_202498 | JGI IMG/M metagenome (GOLD analysis project Ga0247727, IMG submission 202498) | Biofilm microbial communities from Wishing Well Cave, Virginia, United States - WW16-25 | ecosystem: Environmental > Aquatic > Deep subsurface > Groundwater > Cave microbial mat... | reverse complement strand
GTTATCCACCAACTTGTGTTGGAGCATACGCACCGGTTGACAGCGGACAATGCTGCGCAGGGCTCGTCATTGATAACGGTTATTGCATCCCACCAACGCCTTGTGTTGGTCTTATGATGCGTCCAGGACCAAATCAAGAATGTTGCTCGGGCTATGTCGTTGATGCTCTTGGTTATTGCAACCCGCCATCTGGTTGTGCAGTGACCGGAATGCGTCCAGCACCTGGCCAAGAATGCTGCCCAGGCTATGTCCTTGGTGCAGACGGTTATTGCGTTCCACCAGGACCCTGCGCGCCAATGGGCACGCGTGCACGCGATTATAATGGCGAATGCTGTCCTGGCCTCACGCTTGACCCGCACGGCGTGTGCACGCCTGGACCAGGCTGCGCAAGCGTAGGAGAAACATCAACCACTGCTCGGCCTTGCTGTCCTGGTTACAGCACTGCTCCTGATGGATCGTGCGTTCCCCCAGGACCTTGCACAGGATACGGTCAGCAACCAACAGCTGGACTACCCTGCTGCCCACCTTACATTCAAGATACGAGCGGTGCCTGCGTCCCACCACCTTGCGTGACCGTCGGACAAACACCCACTCCAAACAGTCCCTGCTGCCCTGGCCTTGAAGTCATAGATAACACGTGCGTTCCCCCTGAGGACTGTACACGAGACGGACAACCCACTCCTAACAAGCCCTGCTGTGAAGGATACGACACTGATCCTGATGGTTACTGCGTGCCACCTGAAGATTGCGTTCAGACAGGACAAAGCCTTTCATTCTTCCAACGCATTTTCGGCACCGGTTGCTGCCCAGGCCTCGAGATTAAAGAAGGCGAGTGCGTGCCGCAACGATGCGTGCCTGGATGCGCGCGGTTGAAAGAGAACGCAGACCTCTTCTGCGACGGCTGCTGCCAAGAACTAAGCAGGACCCGTGAAGATCCTATCTGCTATCCGCCAAAGGATTGTGCTGGCGAAGGAGAAAAACCAACAGCCACGAATCCCTGCTGCAAGCCCCTCAATGACGTGTATGGCTATTGCGTCCGCGGTTGCACGAGCACGGGAAATAAACCGACCACTGACAAGCCCTGCTGCGAACCACTCAAAACAGTCAATAATGTCTGCACACCGCCACCTGGCGGGTGCGATCCCTGTACGGTTGCAGGAGATGTAGGTGATATTGGTGATTCTGTCACAGAAATCAATAATCAAATTGATGAACTCCAGCGACAAGTCGCGTATTTGCTTTCACTCAGGTGTTCCTCACCTGGATTGCGGCCTGATCCGTTCACTGGCAGATGCTGCCAAGGTCTGATAATCATAAATGGCACGTGCACTGTACCACCATGGAAGAAACCTGTTGATGAACAATGCGCGGCTGAAGGATTGCGCGCAGACATGTTTGAAGGCAATTGTTGCAAGGGCGTCATCGAAGTCGGAGGCATTTGCCGCAAGCCCACCAAGCCAGAATGCGCTGGTCCTGGCGTTGAGGCAAAGAAGCGCGGCGAGAAATGCTGCCCAGGACTCATCCTGAACCAAGATAAGGTCTGCACACTCCCTCACGCACCTGATTACTGGATTTATGATTATTGGCATCAGTGCGCTGCTGAAGGACTCCGTGCAGACATGTACAGCGAACGCTGCTGCTCAGGACTTGTAGAAGTGCAAGGAATTTGCCGCTTTCTCCCGAACGTAACGTGGGGACCCACGCCCCGGTATTCGTACCGCGCAGTCATCCTTTCTTGAGCGAAAACGTTAAATAGCACCAACAGTCTTTGTTTGTGTATGCCGTACGAAGCCAAAAACTTTGATTCCTTGCTCGGATTGCAGGGATTTTCTGACCAATTACTCAAGAATCATTTCACCCTCTATCAAGGCTATGTCACGAACACCAACAAGCTTGCTGATGTGCTCGCGGCCATGCTCAAGGATGGAAAACAAGCAGCGCCAGAATTTGCCGAACTCAAGCGCCGCTTTGGCTGGGAATTCAACGGCATGCGGTTACACGAACTCTATTTCGGCAATCTCATCAAGGGTGGCAAAGCTCTTGCTGACGGCGCGTTCAAAAAACAAATTATCAAAGATTTTGGCAGCTATGAGGCATGGGAAAAAGACATCAAGGCCATTTCGACCATGCGCGGCATCGGTTGGGCAGTATTGTATTACGACATTTCTGCCAAACGTCTTATCAATGTCTGGATTAATGAGCACGACGTCGGGCATTTGACCACGTGCGCACCCATTCTTGTCATTGATGTCTTCGAGCACGCCTACATCACTGATTACGGCATCAAGCGCGCTGATTACGTTGAAGCATTGTGGAAAGTCCTCAACTGGTCAGAAGCAGAACGCCGAATGAAGCTGGTCGGGTTCAACGAACATGCCTAAAACAGTCTACGTCTGCGAAGGAAGCTGCAAAGGCGTTGCCAGCGAGGAACAATGGAAAGCAGGTGCCAAGAAATGCGCAACGTCAGGCTGCGAACTCTTAGGTAAGCCCTTACAGAAACGCCTCCAATGTGAGAAGTGCGGCAAGCACTTCATGCCTGCAGAGAAACACATCTGCGTTGGCGGAAAAGGCTGTTGTTAATCCTTGTTCCGCATCTGGTCAATTATTTGATCAATTAAATCAAGTCCTCGCATGCCTGCAGCTTTTCTGAACATCGCAAACTTCTGTCGGTAAAGCTCCCGTTTCTTAGAATCTGTCTCGTACACGCAAAAGACATTGTTTGCGACACGGGGAATGTAGCCTTCTGCGACGAAAAATCCATCCTTGATGTCCAACAATCCCGTGATGTCTTCAGGAAGTACCCCTGGAATTTCTTGTGTTTTCTCAAAAAAATCAATCAGGTTTGTCTTGCTTGCATCAAAAAGCAAAACCACGCCTCCTGTAATGTGGCCTTGCGCATCCCGAACTACTGAAACACGACCGAGCTGCGCATGGCAATCATACAGCGCGAGATCACGCGTGCCTTGCCGGTATTCCCAGTGCAACCCGTCTTGCATGCTGTTCAAAAAGGCATAAAACTACATAAATCTTGTTGTTTAACTTCTCTTAAGTGGTGAAAACAAATATTTCTTCTTTATTGAAAATAATTCTTTTTCGACGAAACATTTAAATAAAAACTTCTGTTCCAAATTTCAAAAGAGGTTTGCGGGGACATGGCTAAGATCATCCAAATCAGGAAAAAAGACGGCTCAATCGTGCCATTTGAAGCCCAAAAGCTCGAAAAATCGCTTGAAAACGCCCTTGCTTCTGCCCGCATTAAGAACGTAAAAGTAGCTAAAAAGCTCTCAGGACAAGTCATCGCTGCACTCGAAAAGCACATCCCAAAAGGAATCCTGCCGACTGTCAAGGACGTCCAGGACATCATTCTTGAAGTATTGAAGAAAAACAGGCTTCCTGACGTCGCCAAGGCATATGTCCAGCACCGCAAAGTCCACAAAGAAGCCGTAGGCTTCAGAACAGTGTATGGCGTGCGCGATGACATCGGCATGAGCACGAATGCGATCATCGTCCTGGCAAAGCGTTACTTGTTGCGGAACGATCAAGGAGCAATCATTGAGACGCCAGCACGACTCTTCAGACGCGTTGCCAAAGCACTCGCAGCAGTCGAAGCAATCTACGGCAAAAGCGTCAAGAAAGCAGAAGAAGACTTCTATGACCTCCTGGCAACCCAACTCTTCCTGCCGAATACGCCTACACTCATGAACGCAGGAACACCGCTAGGACAGTTGTCGGCGTGCTTTGTCCTCCCTGTTGAAGACGACCTGCGCAGCATCTTCCACACGCTCGAGAACCAGATGCTCATTCACCAAAGTGGAGGCGGCACAGGATTTTCCTTTGGTCGCTTGAGACCAAAAGGAGACCTTGTGCGCTCGACCCAAGGCGTTGCTTCGGGTCCTGTCAGCTTCATGACGATTTATGACAAGGCGACTGAAGTCATCAAGCAAGGCGGCAAGCGCCGCGGAGCAAACATGGGCATCCTGCCCATCGAGCACCCAGACATCGAGGAATTCATCAATGCCAAGCGCAAGGAAGGCGTGCTGACGAACTTCAACGTCTCCGTAGCTGTAACTGATACCTTCATGGATGCCGTGGCAAAGGAGAAAGAACTCGAACTTGTGAATCCGCGTAACAAGCGCCCAACGAAAAAAATCAAGGCAAAGGACTTATGGAACCAGATGATCCAGGCAGCGTGGGAATGCGGCGATCCAGGAATTGTTTTTATCGACGAGATCAACCGCAAGCAGCCAACGCCGCAGGTCGGCATGATTGAAAGCACGAACCCGTGCGGCGAAGTCCCGCTCTTACCTTACGAGCCATGCAACCTCGGCAGCATCAACCTCGCGAAATGCGTCAAGAACGGCAAGCTCAACTGGGAAAAGCTCAAGCACGTGGTCAGGACTGCCACGCATTTCTTAGATAACGTCATCGATGCGAACAAATGGCCTTTGCCTGAAATAGAGCAGATTGCCAAAGCCAACCGCAAGATCGGTTTGGGCGTGATGGGCTGGGCAGAATGCCTTGCGCGCTGCGGTATCAGATATGATTCAGACAAAGCCATCGAGTTTGCAGAAAAAGTCGCAAAGTTTATCCAAGACGAAAGCAGGAAGAAATCAGTTGAGCTCGCGCAAGAACGCGGCAGCTTCCCCAACCTGCCCCGCAGCATCTATGCCAAGAAATTAATGCACTTGCGCAATGCCACGTGCACCACGATTGCTCCGACAGGAACTATTAGCATCATTGCCAACGCGACCTCAGGCATCGAACCCTTTTTTGCAGTATCATTTATCCGGGAAGTCATGGGTGGCGTCAAGCTCCTCGAAGTCAACCCGTATTTTGAAGAACTCGCCAAGGCACGCGGCTTTGCCAGCAAAGAAATGATGGTCAAGATCGCCAAGCACGGCAGCATCCAGAAGGTCGCAGGCATCCCTGCGGACGTGAAAAAAGCTTTTGTCACCAGCTTTGACATCAAGCCGGAATGGCACGTCAAAATGCAGGCAGCATGGCAGAAATACTCTGACAATGCAGTAAGCAAGACTGTGAATCTGCCGCACACCGCCACGCCCAAGGATATTGACAAGATCTACCAGCTTGCCTTCAAGACCAAGTGCAAGGGAATCACCATCTTCCGTTACGGCAGCAAGAAAGAACAAGTCCTCTATGTCGGCAAGGCCGTACCTGAACACGTCACTGTCGAAGAAGAATTCGCCGGCGGCTGCCCCAGCGGGGTTTGTCCGTTCTAACATGGCAAAAGCAACTGTCTATCTCTGGACAGGACACGGATGGGGAAAAACAACCTCTTCCTTAGGTGTTGCCTTGCGCGCGATGGGCCACGGTTACAAGGTCGTGATCGTGCAATTCATGAAAGGCTGGGGCGATGCTATTGGAGAATTCAAGATTCGCGACAAGCTCGCGCCACTCGGCTACGAAATTCACCAGTTCGGCCGCAAGGAATGGATCAATCTCAAAAAGCCAGCAAAAGTCGATAAAGACTTGGCTAAAAAAGCGCTCGATTTTGCACGGAAAAAAGCTAAGGAAAAACCATTCCTGCTTGTCTTGGACGAGATCAACCTTGCCTGTGCAATCGGACTCCTCAAGACCAAGGATGTAATTAAGTTCCTCGATACGGTGTCGTCAGACGTGCACGTTTATCTGACGGGTCGGTATGCGCCACCTGAACTGATCTGGCGCGCAGATTACGTCAATGAGATTGTTATGGTCAAGGGGCCCAAGAAAATCCGTGGCGAGAAAGGCATTGATTACTGATCGTGATTACTCCTCTTCTTCGCGCGCTTCCTCGCGCTCGTGATGTCCTTCGTCTTCCTCAACTGTTTCTTTCTTCTGTTCCACTTCGCGAAGGAGCTTTTCGACGTCGCCAGCGTGCTTCTTCTCGTGCTCCTTAGCAGTATGTTCGATATCCTCGAATTCCTTCTGAAGATCAGCGTGCTTTTTCTTCTTCTGTTCCCCCATGCACTGCACGCACACGAATCGTTATTTAAATCTTGCGCTCCAACAAAGTGGTGAAAATTATCACCACAAAAATTTATATAGGACGGAACAGTCTCAAGGTGCATGGCAACCAGAAAACTTGAGAAGGACGCGCAGGCACTTGACGAGCTGCTTGCGCAAGCATTTGACCGACGCGCCACGATCGGCAAGAACGTGGCCTATCGCAGGGAGCAATTCCAACGCACGAACAATACTGAAGGCATTGCCTTGCTACGCGGCTTAGCAACCACTATCCTTGCAAAAGGCATGCACGGTGTGGACGGCACCATTGGGGTCAAGGTTGGACCGCTCATTCAAGGCAATCGGATTTCGTCGAGTGACGACCGTAAGATTCACGAAGTCATCGGCCGCTCCCAATACAGCGGACAAGAACTTGTCCGCGGCTACCACGTCGGATTCGAGGTGACCAAGCGTGACGGCACGGTTGCAACGTTCGGTTACACCTATGACACTCGCCTTGACCACGAAGTGCTCATTGGTCCTCAGCACATTGACACCCTTCTCGCAACGCTGCCTCTGCTGCACGATCCTGACATGCGCAAAAAACTCCGCATGCCGTCACGCAAGAAGGTTCGGCGCCACTACGCGCGACTGCAGAGCACACTTTCTGATCTGCTTGAAGCTATTCCTGCATCCTATGCAAAATTTGCTGAACGCCACAATGTCGACCTTGAAGCAATAGGATCGCTTGATGTTTTCAAGGTCGGCAAAGAACTTGCCAAAGGAGAATGGTCTGCATTGCTCTGGGCACTTGATCCTGCAAAAAACAAAAACGTGTATAATTGGTATCGTCAGCGCGCCAAGGAGCACGAGCTTCCTGGTGATGTACGCGAGGCATGGGTTTACCTCACTGCCTACCCTTACCTCCTGACGCGAGAACAGACTCTCTTATTGGGCGCCTACCAGATGCAAGCCCGAGCCCAGCCACGCAAAGGCATTGCAGGACACATTCCTGAGGAATTGCACTGGCTTGCCAAGGACCGCAAGGCAGAGCGCGCTCGAGAACTCTATCGTTTTGACATTGACTTATCCGTACCGCACAAGCCTGCACGATTCTACACAGGTGACATTCCTCTTCAAGAAATGTCAGTCGAACAGAAGCTCAACGAGAAATACTGGACGGTGGCTGACCGAGAAGGCATCCTGCGCCAGTTTCCGTTGGGTACTTTCCGCAAGAAATGGAATGCCTGCGTACTTGACAGGCTCTATGACAATGACGTCCGCGGATTTGACGGTTCTATCAAACACCTTTGTGAAGTCAGGAATGCCGATGCACGCGTTGTCGCACGAGACGATGGCAGCGTGGAAAACACCCAGCTTAAGGAAAACTATAAGTTCGTGAATGAAATGCTCAGCCGCATGAAAGACACGCCGTCATCGCAAACATATCGGCGTGAAAATCTGCTCGCGCGAACGCCTGTCCACACCGCAGGGGAAGCATTTGAACGGCTGCGCAAGGTAGAATGGTTCCTGAGGCCGTTGGATGAACGCGGTCCCAAAGCGAATTACGGCAGAAAACGCTAGAACAATACCTGCACGAGAACAGTCAAAACTGCCATCGAGCCGAGGTCAGCGAGCGCAGTGGCGATCGGGATGAGATAATTGTCTGGATTATGTTTTTTCTTGTAGACATAAAACCCACCGAGAACGCAGACCACGAAGAGTACGAGCACGAGCAACCATGTTGTGGTCAGGGCGATGAGCAGAATGCGCTGGAAGACGTCCCATTGCATGGCAAATCCCTTGAACCACGCAATCACACTCGCGAGCACTGTGATATAGACCGCTGAGAATGTTCCGATGATCAGCACTTCGCCGAGCATGCGGTGCAAGAGATGCGACTTCCACCAGTTTTTTTCTTTGATCTTGCCCGTGTACAACAAGGTGGTGAAGCGCGAAACCACGATGCCCCCATAATCGCCGGTCATGTCGTTCAATGCAGGCATCAGGATAAGCAAGGGCAGCAATAAGAAAAGATTCTGACTGATGCTCTGAATACTCAAACCACCCAGCGCGCTCAGCAAGGATGCCAATAGCAGGATGCCGATGCTTTCTGTGATGATTTTCCAGTAGAGCCGCATATTCATACCACCACGAGCGCGATGATGAGTGAGAGTACGCTGATAATGTCGCCGACAGTCGTAATATACGGTCCCATGATGTTGTCCGGATCGTGTCCCTTCTGGAACAGCCAGACTGCTACGCGCGTTGTCAGCGGTATCATCAGGAAATTGGAAAGGACGCCTGCAATGAGCGCGACAAGAATGATGCTCGGTGTGTGCTGTTGGAAGAAAAACAACGTTGCTCCATATGCTACAAGCCCGAGGAACAGGCTTGCGAGTACGCCAAGCGTGAACGTAGCCCAGTTATTCGAATGGAAGAATGCGCGTTGCTTGTGATGCTGTAACAGTCCGAGGTGGAGCGCAACACTCACCCGCGCCGCTGACGCGCCAGAGATATTGCCGCGCATCGCGAGAAAACCCGGTAATAAGATCAGAATGCCGGGAATGAGTGCTATTTTGTCCAAAAACTGGACGAGCAAAGCTCCTGCGAGCACGCCGCCAGTCACGGAAATGAACTCGATAAACAGAATCTCTTCAAATTCGCGATAGGTCTTCTTGGGCACGTGCTGCCCAAGCAAGGCAAGCACGTCCTCTTCAGCCTTCCGAAATCTGTTCTCCTCTTTTTTCACGAACAAAAACGAACAGAAATCAGTATTTAAATATTCTCTTCTGGAACCGGTTCGTCTACGGGCATCTCTTCGGATTGCTCGACGGTTTCTGCAACAAGCTCTTGCTCTTGTTCTTCTTCCTCATGCTCGAGCTCTTCCACGTAGACCTCGTACTCCTGCTCCAGCTGCTGGTCAACCTGTTCCTCAAGGGTTTCATAGTAGGGGTTTTCGTCCAAGTCGGTTTCCGTGGTTTGTTCAAGCTCGTTCAGGAATTCATCCTGATACGCATCCTGGACATCCTCTACAATCTCGCTCACTTCTGTTGCGAGTGCAGTGAATGCAGGATCTCCTTCCAGCTGTGCCATCTGCATGATCTCTTCCATGATGACTGCCATCGCGTCCATTTCCTCGCGCAGGCGCACTGCATCCTCGTCGAGATTCTCATCTGCAGCATCGATTCCGGCATCAATCTTGTCCAAGAGCACGAGGATAGTGTTACCCTTGTAGATCTTTTCGAGCTTCTGAACCCGCGCGAGCAATTCAGGATTATTCTGCTTCTCAGCAAATGCGCGCATCAAGGCGATCTTCTGGTCAAGCCGTTCAACCCGCACCTTGGCAATGGCGATCTTGTCATTCAGCAGCTTTTTTTCTCCTGGCGTAAGCGTCTTAATCGTTGCCTGTCCGGTCTGCTTGAGCGTGACATTCATCGTCACCTTTGCCGGCTTGGGCATGGTTGCATTGATTGTGATATTCCGAGCAGGCTGCATGACTGGTTTAACTTCTGGCAGCACGGTCATGTTCGGTTTTGCAGGAACAGCAGGAGCAGGTTTCTGTGGAATACATGCTACAATCAGGAGAATAAGAACAGCAAGAACAATGAAGAGCACTCGCTTTGTCACACGTCACGAGTCATGAAGAGAACTTATAAACCTTTTGTTTTCGGTTTGCGGAGGTCATTCAGCTCCGGCTCAGACGATAAATCATCGCCTTCTGCAGAATGTCCAAGAGTGAATCGTCAGGCAGGGATTACTCGTTCTTTTTCTGCTTCTGGTACGTGCTTGATTCCCCTTGCCTCATCTTTTTAAGGGAATTCTGTTCGTGTGTATACACCGTGTACCATGACACAAAGTCTTCGATGTCCTTGACTTCTGCAGGGTATTGCAGACGCTCGCCCTTAAACAAAAATCGTGGCGCAGACAAGGTCGTGACGATATCACCCAACTCAAAACTCGTTCCCATCGCAACGACATTCTTCGCAAGGCTTTTCGTGTCCTTGTCAGAACTCAGCATGTGCTTTCCATTCGAGAATACATACGTGGCTTCTTCGTCGTGCTGTTTTCTTGAACAAAAAAGAAAATAAGTATTCATTTCACCTTGACCTTGAGTGCCTTGACCAAGTCCTTGCACCTGTTTCGGAGCGTGGTCTCGGTAACGCCTGAGATCTCGGCGAATTCGCGCTGGGTGCGCTTTTCCTTCTCGAGCTGGGCTGCGATGTACAGCGTCGAAGCCGCAACCGACAATGGGCTGAGGCCAGACGTGAGGCCCATCTTTTCCATCTGCTCGATGTACTTGACCGCCTTGGTCTGCACTTTCGGCGAGAGCTTGAGTGCAGTCGCGAATTTGGTCACGTAATCCAGCGGATTCGTAGGGCTGATCCTGATGCCGATCTCACGCATGATAAGCTTGTAGTTCTTGCCCAGGATGGTCATGTCAACCTTGGCTGCATTCGCGAATTCCTTCATGGCGCGCGGGAAACCGTGCACCTTGCTTGCGAGGAAGAGCGATGCGATCACCAAGTGCTCAATTGCTGAACGCTTTGTCAAGCCGCGCTCGACACAGCGACGATAAATCACTGCAGCTTCGCGTTCGACCGAAGTCGGCAGGTTCAATGCGCCTGCCATGAGTTTCAAATTAGTAAAAGCGGTCTTGAGGTTCTGTTCAAAGCTCGTTGCCGTCCAGTACTGGCGCTTCTTGATGCGCTGGAACAATGCACGGTTGCGACCTGAGAGCCTGCCCAGGTCAGATGCATTACCAATAGTCGTGCCTAGATTATTCACGACGAGCGGGTCAAACGGCGCACCAGTGCGTGACTGACTCTCGCCAGCACCATCGTCTTCAAAGAAACGCGTATCGCGGCCGAAATCGACCACTGCTTCATCGAGAACTATAGAACACTGCCTACAAATGATTTCGCCTTTTTCACGGTTGTGGAAGAATTCATGGCTTCCACAGTCTGGACATTTGACGTCGCTAAGCATATCTGCACCCCGATCACCTCTCCAAAGACTTTGAAGACATAACTCCTATATAAAGCTTTCCATTTTTTCATCACTGCGCAGTGGCTTGCCTTATATATTAATCTTCAATAATGAAGATAAATGTGATGACATTCTCGCATTCCTTTCAAGACATGAAGCAAATATTAACTAAGATCTTTAATCTCGTACCAGTCAGCTGCTTCGCTAAAGATATTGCACTGTTCTTCTGCTTTCTTTCCTTTGAGACAAGTACATTGAGAAAAAAGCTCGTTTACGATTTCCATAAGTTTCAATTTATCGCGATCGCATACAACAGTAATATCCTCTAATCCTTGTTTGAAATTTGGATGATAGGATGCCAGGGCAATCTGAATTTCACCGCTATCAGTACCGTACCACAATTGGAATATTTCTTTTTCCCGCCCAAAATACGCAAAGATAGCGTCATGAGCATCGTCTGCATCAACAAGTTTACCAAGCTCTTCAACACTCAAATTCAAGGTGCCAGTGAAATCATTACGCTCCTTGCCGCCACAAATCCATTTTTGTTCAGGACGCCAACCATTCTTGTTGAGATGGCCTGTCAAGATTTTGAAAAATTCAGCATGATCTTCCAAATCGGGCAAATTATCATCCCAAAGACCACCAAATTCTACAGACCAAACCGTATAAGGCATACGTCCATAGGGAAACACAGCGTCAGTCATGATTATAACAAGAGCAATCCTATTTTTAAATCTTCCGGTTTTAACTACTTCTAAATGACAACAAAAGGTCAAAAATCCCTACCTTCTTGAAGGGTCTTTATCTCGCAGAATCAGCTTGACGTTCGATCTCGTTCTTCTTGAAGATGGCCAAGGACTTCACGTCCATCCTGAAGGCATTAATGATCTCATCAGCCAAGGCGTGTGTGATGCCCTTCTTCTTGTTAAAGCTCTTGTCCACTGCACCTTGCACGAAATACCTCAGTGCCACGTCGATGCGACGCTGGGGAGCACACTCCACTGCCTTCGGATAGCGAGCCCCACCATATTCGATTGTCAGGATTTCCTCGCGCGGTGCAGCATTCTCAATAGCTTTCACAAGCACCTTGACCGGGTTCTCTTTCATCTGTTGCTCAACAAGAGCCAGTGCTTTCTCGACAATCTGCAGGGCCGTGATCGCCTTGCCTGTGGCACCTTCGCTTGTGATGGTATGCTTGCCACTCTTGTGGCCGGGAACCATGACCTTGTTGATGAGCCGCTCGATGATCGAGATCTTGGATTTGTGGAACCGGTGCCCTGCATACCGTGCGCCGGTCTTGGGCACGATGCGCGGCTCAATCGAGATATAGCGCTGCAAGCCAGGATCCTCGACAGCAATGTCTTTGCCGCTCCAGCGATTGAAAAACAGAATGTCCGTTGTCATTTGCGTGCCTTTTCGATCTTCTTCTGGCGCAATGCCAGTAATGATTGATCATTAACCTTAATAACGCACCACCGAATGCCTGAGAGGTCGCCGATGGGACCACCCTTGCGTCCACCGATGGATTCGATGATGACTTCGTCGTGCTCGTCAATAAGCTTCTGAGCCCCATCGCCGGGCATGAATGCAGTCACTTGTTTCCCATTCTTGATGAGTTGGACCCTGCAGCACTTGCGCATGGCTGAGTTGGGTTGCTTTGCTTCGACCTGTCGCTTTTCGAGAACAATACCACGTGCCTGCGAAGAACCTTCCAAGGGGTCTGCAGTGCCCTTTGTGCCGAGCATGCGGCGTACAAAAATCTTTTTTGACATCCTGCTACGATGGCGCCGCTGCTTGAGGCGCTTTGCCGTAGCCAGTCCGTTGCTCTTATTCGCCATAGTTTGCGACCCGTAATTCCTTGATCGGAAAGAATCGTTGCACGACGGCCTCGTATGCCCGTAATGTCTGGGCATTCCGACCGATCAACAGCCCCCGTGCCTTGAGATCAGGCGGGATCAGCACGACGACACCGTCGTCCTGTTCCTGCACTTTCACGTCGATCGGATACACCAGGTTCTTTATAAAGCTTACGAGTTCGGGTGCAAACTCCACCATCTTGACTTTTTTCTTCAACGCAGCCTCCAAGCGACGGACATTTGCGCCCTTGACACCGATTGCCTTTCCAATGTCGCCTGATTCCACGATGAAAATCGCCTGCTGCTCACCCAAAATGCAGTCCTTCAGCCGTGCCCGGGTGAGTTGCTCAAAATGCACCATGACCTGCATGGTGCCCGTATCGTAGACGATTTTTGGAGAACCACTCATGCAGCTGCACTCTTGAGGACGCCTACAACAGAAATCGCAAACGGCTTCTTACACCACACGCCCAATTCCTCATTTGCCACCACAAGCTCTTGGCATTCGATGCTCGCGAGCGTGCAGTACCTGGTGATGTCTTCCTTGAGCTTGGGCGGGCAGTTCGCAGAAAGATACACTTTTGCAAGCTTGCCCTGCCGCACGAGCTTCACGGTGCGTTCGGTGCCGAGCACTAACCGCTTCTCGGCCAATAATTTTCTGATTTCAACAGAAACATCAGCCATTCTTCTTCTCCTCCTTGATCTTCGTGATCAAGCCCGGCAAGCCTGTGCCCACCGGAACTGGCTGGTTGAGCATGACGTTCTCGACGACTGAGTTCAGTTCGTCCACCTCGCCGGTCAAAGCGGCATTGATGAGGTGCTTGATCGGTGTTTCGAATGACGCACGAGCCAAGACTGATGCTTTCTCAGACACGACGCCATACCTGGTAATACCCTTGACGCCGCCAGACACGCACATCGTGTCTGCCACGAGCATGATGTGGCGGATGTCCACGTTCAAACCTTGCGCTTCGATGACCTTGAAGACTTCATCAATGATCGCCTGGCGGGCTGCTTCGATGCCCAACACCTGTGCGATCTCATAAATATCATTGCTCACTGTCCGAGTCGGATCAACGAAATCAAGCTCCAGCACCTTCTTCAAGTTCGTGCCGGCAGTGATGATGATGAATTCCTCGTGACGCTTGACCGGCAACACTTGCGTGATGCCCTTCATGCCAGTAATGTGGATTTCCTTCAAGTCTTCCTTGAGCTTGTACAATTCGTTCAGGGATTTCTCGTCCTTACCCTTGAGCTTGACCTCGACCGCGCCATCGACCTGCTTTACTACCCCTGTCTTGCCCAAGTCCTTCTCCACCGCCTTGGCAAGCGTCGTGGGAGTGACGCCCACGTCCTGCATCTTCTGCGTGTTAAGCTTGAGTTCGACCTTGAAGTCAACGATATTGATGACATACTCCGCGACCAACTCGCCGAGCAAGGTCTCCTTGATCTTGAGCGCAAGCTCGCGAATGTCCTTGCCCTTGTTGTACGGCGGTTTCAAGAAAATTTCCATCATGGGCGTCGCCAATGTCTTGCGGCCGTCAAGGATTTCGATGATGCGCGGCAGGCCCATCGTGACGTTGAGCTCTGCGACACCTGCGAAGTGGAATGTGTCCAAGGTCATCTGGGTGCCTTGTTCGCCAATGCTCTCTGCGCCGACCAAGCCCACTGCCTCGCCAGGGTCAATGCGTGCATTGACATATGTCTGGTAAAGCCGCTCGGCTGCCTTCTTGAGCTTGCTCGCAGGGCATTTCTCCTCAAGCTCCTGCAAGAGCTTCGGAGGAAGCTTGTCCTCGTAGTCCTTCAAATCAGCGTGTACCATCCTACTTCACCAAGTCAATGATTTTTTGAACGTCAACCTTGCCGTTTTCTGAACGCGAAACGTCAATGCCGTCTTCGCCATACTCAAACTGGATGATCCTGCCATTTGCATCACGAACCGTCCTGTCATATTCGACACGCAAGTCCTGCATTGCATTTGCCAGCCTGCGGTACAAGTATCCTGATTTGGGTGTACGCAGGGCAGTGTCCATGAGACTGTCACGGCCCGTGATTGCGTGGAAGAAGAACTCGCGCGGATTAAGGCCGGATTTGAATCCATGATGGACGAAACCGCGCGCCTCGGGCGAGAGGTCGCCTTCCTTGAAACAACTGAGCGTGCGTCCCGTGTAGCCTTTGTCGATGCGCTTGCCGCGCAATGCCTGCTGTCCGACACACGCGCTCATCTGCGTCATTGCAAGGATGTTTCCACGCGCTCCTGACTTGATCATGACCATGGTCTGGATGTCCTTGGGCACGTTCTCCTTGACGATCTGACCGCACTTGTTGCGTGCGCGGTTCAAGACTTCGAGAATCTTGAGTTCAAGCGTTTCGGTCAAGGTGCGGCCTGGGAACGCCTCAAGCTTGCCATCTTGATAGCTCTTGATGATGACATTGACCTCTTCTTCTGCCTTGTTCAAGGTCTCCTCAATCATCTCATTGGCCGCAGCAGGCAGGTCATTGTCTGAGATCGGGGCGCTGAAACCAGTCTTCAACAATACCTCGATACCCAAACGTAGGATCTTGTGCAAGATGTCAACCGTGCGTGAAGGGCCATAATATCGGTGCAGGGTGCGGAGCATGACGCCCGAACCTTCTCCGCCGATGCTGTTTTTGTCAATGATACCTTCGGTGAGCTTGCCGTTCTCGATGACCACTGGATTGCCAGCCTTGTCCACGCCCTTGTAATTGAAGTCTTCAGGAAGCAGCACGCTGAAAATCTCCTTGCCGGTGAGTGTCTTCTTGTGCGGCAAACGCGCAAAATCCATCACGCCAGCAGCACACAAGAGTTCCACTGCTTCTTCGCGGCTCATCTCAAGCTCGCTGGTCAGCACGTAGTTGCCCGAGATGCCGTCATGGATGCATCCGATAGCAGACATGCCATGGCCCGGACTCACGAGCTGGGTCTGGACTTCCATCAGGATCTCGGCCTCGGCACGAGCCTCCTCACTCTGCGGGATGTGAAGGTTCATCTCGTCGCCGTCAAAGTCAGCATTGTACGGCGCACAGACTGCAGGATTCAACCGGAACGTGCGGCCAGGCAGGATCTTGATCCGGTGGCACATCATCGACATGCGGTGCAAGGACGGCTGGCGGTTGAAGACCGCGACATCGCCGTCCATGATGTGACGCTCAACGATGTAGCCGGGCTGTAATTCCTCCAGCGCTGCTTCCTTGGTCTCGTCCGTGATCTTCTTTTTCTTGCCGTCAGGACGGATGATGTAGTTCGCGCCAGGGTACTTGGCCGGACCGTTCTCCACGAACTTCTTCACGTATGTGAGATTCCAATCGTTCACGGTTTCAGGAACCGTGAGCTTCATGGCGATGATCTTGGGCACGCCGACCTCGTTGATCTTCAACATCGGGTCAGGCGAAATCACGGTGCGTGCACAGAAGTTCGTGCGCTTGCCTGCCAGATTGTGCCTGATGCGTCCTTCCTTGCTCTTGATACGCTCAGTAATTGTTTTCAGCGGCTGGCCAGAACGGTGGCGTGCAGGCGGAACCTGCGCGATCGTGTTGTCAAAGAACGTGGTCACGTGATACTGCAACAGGTCCCAGAGGTCCTCAATAATGATTTCCGGAGCACCTGCATTGATGTTCTCGAACAAGCGCTGATTGATCCTGACAATGTCACCAAGCTTGTGCGTGAGGTCGTCTTCAGAACGCTCGCCTGATTCCAACGTGATCGATGGTCGGACGGTGACTGGAGGAATCGCGAGTACGGTAAGGATCGTCCATTCAGGCCGTGCGAACGTGGAATCAATGCCGAACGGCTTGCAATCCTCGTCAGGAATCTTCTCAAGCCGCGCGCGGACCTCGATCGGGCTCAAACGCTTCTCGCTCTCAACGAACGTCGTGGGCTTCTCCAACGCGACCTTGGCCTGCTTTGCTTTGCAGTGCGGGCACTTGTTCACCGTCTTGAGCGAATCAATGATCTCCTTGATCTTTGCCCTGCGCGCCTCAATGCCTTCGTCCTTCTCGACCTGATTGAGCAAGGCGTTATAGCGGCCGATCTTCTCCTGTGGGATGAGGATGCGACCGCATTCCTTGCACGTGCATTTTAGGAGCGTATGGACAATGCGCGCGAACTTGACATGCATCACCGGACGAGCCAATTCGATGTAGCCGAAGTGGCCGATGCATTCTTTGAGCTTGCTGCCACAGGTCTTGCATCGCAAGCCCGGGTCGATGACGCCGAGACGGACGTCCATCAGGCCGCCGTCAACCGGATAGCCTTCCTTATCATAGAGTTCGGGCGTCACGATCTTCGCAGACGCCATCTTCTTGATCATCTTCGGACTGAGCAAGCCAAAGACGACGCTTTCAACCTGTTTGAATACGGAATGTAATTGGGCCTCGAGGCGTTCAGGAGCGATCGGCTTCTTGGGAAGCTCAGCTGTCACAGCTGCCGCTGCCTTTTCCTCTTCGGTCGGCAACTTCTCAGTGCGCTTCTGTGAGATCTCTGCCTTCATCGAGGCTTCAAGCTTCACTTCAGGTTGCGCAGCTGCTGCGAATGCGTCCGCTGTTTCCTTTTTCTTCGGTGCCATGGTTATGCGATTTGGGAAATGTTATATGCGTGGGCACTTTGGTTATATGCCATAACATATTTTTTTACGATCGTGCGAATGCTCTGCGGATCATTCCTTGTGGTATTGAACGTGAGTCCCCGGAGTTGGTGTTCGCACTTGGTGATCAAGCGCGTGCGGTAGAGTGCTTGCGCGATCACATCAATTCGGTGCGTGTCAGGAACAGTCGCCCGGAGATATGTTGCTTCAAACCTAACGCGATCATCGTGATGGTCCACGGTCAGGATGCCTTCGCCTGACGTACGATTGCCATGAACGATGAATGGTCTTCCTAGCAGGTCAATGCCGGTCATCGCCTGCGGGTCTGCTTCCTGTAGGATTTCTTGCATGATTGTGTTCAACGTGATGCGTCGTGCCATGGTCAGTACTTGTTCTTCAAGATGAGCTTGGGATAGATGCCCAAGGACTTGAATTCATCCAGGATGAGCTTGAAGGCATAACTGATCTCGATGTCATTGATGTCAACATTGTCGCCGCAAATCGGGCAGTAGCGCTTGTCCTTGTACGTGTCATGGATTGCGATAATGCCGCAACTTTCGCACACCGGAACCACAGTCTTGTCTGAATCAAAACGCTCCTTCAGGAGCAAGGATGCGCCGTGCGCGACAAAAGTGTCCTTCTCCATCTCTCCCAAGCGGAGACCTCCTTCCTTGGCACGGCCCTCGGTGGGCTGGCGCGTGAGCAATTGGATCGGTCCGCGAGCCCGGGATTGAATCTTGTTCGCGACCATGTGCTTGAGCTTGAGATAATACATGTTACCGATGAAGATGCGGGCAGGCATGCGCTCGCCCGTGATGCCATTGTAGAGCGTCTCGGTGCCGTTATCGCGGAAGCCGAGCGCGAGCAATTCCTTCCGCATCGCTTCCTCAGGTTCTGCCTCAAAGGTCGTGCCGTCCACATGCCGTCCTGCAAGCGCGCCCATCTTGCCGCCCACGAGTTCGAGCAGGTGCGAGATGGTCATACGCGACGGGATCGAGTGCGGCGAGAAGAGCATGTCTGGAACAATGCCTGAAGCAGAGAACGGCATGTCGCTCTCAGGAACAATCATGCCCACAACGCCCTTCTGCGAGTGCCGCGAGACAAACTTATCGCCGATTTCCGGAATGCGCTGGTCGCGGATACGGACCTGTACGAGCTTGTTGCCTTCTTCGTTCTCAGTCATGAGCACGAAATCAACCACGCCTTCTTCACCGTGGCGCAATGCCACTGAGGACTCGCGGCGCACGTTTGACGCGAGCGAGTATTCTTCGAGCGAGCTCAGGAATCGTGGTGGCGAGGTCTTGCCGATGATCACGTCCTCTTCCTTGATCCGCGCTTCAGGATAAATAATACCATCATCCTCAAGCAAGCGGTAATCCTTCTCGCTCTTGTATCCCTTGACTTCCTTGTCCGGGATGCAGATATTGTCCATGAGGCCACCTGAGTAGCGGAGTTCTTCTGCAACTGCAGGACGGAAATAGCTGGAACGCGCGAAACCGCGCTCGATCGAGCCGCGGTTGAGAATGACTGCGTCTTCCATGTTGTATCCCTTGTAGCTCATCACTGCCACGACAATGTTCTGACCACTCGGGTGCGTTTCATAGGCCGAGAGCTCGTGCATCACTGACTGCACGATCGGAATGTGTGGTGTGTGCAACACGTTCACGTCCATGTCCATGCGCACTGGGAAGTTCGCGGCATAGAAGCCGATTGCGTGTTTCTGGTTCTTTGAACCGATGGACAAACGCGCAGAAGGATTATGATCGCCGAACGGAACCAAGGTTGTGACGATGCCCATCATCGCCAATGGCGTGATCTCGAGATGCGTGTGCTCAGGCGTGAGCTCCTGCTCATTAAACGCGATGAGCGTGTTCTCTTCCTCAGCAGCATCAAGGTATTCAATCACACCTTGCTGGACCAAGTCTGTCCAGTTGATCTCGTTCTTCTGCAATTGCTTCAGATGCTTTTCCGTGAGTAGCGGGATGCCATCCTTGACCACGATCAATGGTCTTCGGGTCCTGCCACGGCCTGCTTCAATAAAGACCTGATTGAGGTGTGGTTCGTAATGCACGTTCAGATTGTTCGTCAATGTTCCCGCACGCCTACCTGCACGGATCTGCTGGACAAAATCCTTGCCATTATCAATATCACCAACGAATTTACCATTCAAGAAAACTTCGCTACTCATCGGACACTCCGCACGCCCATGACCTTGAGCTGCTTCAGGATCTCCTGTTCATCCGATGCCTTGGATATTGCTGCGAAAAGCGCAAGGTTCTTGCGCAGTCCGATGTTGGTTCCTTCCGGAGTCTCGGCAGGACACAAGCGACCCAAGTGGGTCGCGTGCAATTCGCGTGCCTCGAAATTCTCCTGTGAGCTTGACAATGGCGAGACCACGCGCTGCAAGTGCGAAAGCGTGTTGAGATGATTCAAGCGCTGGATGCGCTGGCTGACGCCCTTGCGGCCGCCAACCCAGTTGCCTGTCGCCATGGCCGAATAGATCCTGCTCGTGAGGAGCTTGTCGCGGATGACGACCTTGATGCTTGGAAACTTGCCGCGCTTCACAATGCGTTGGAAGTTATACAAGAGATCGCCAATGAGCACCTTGAGGTTCATGCGGAACAAATCTGCCAGAAGATCACCTGACATCTTGATCCGCTTGTTCATATAATGGTCCTTATCGCCCAAGGGCATCTCGCCATTCGCAGCCGCGATGTACTTGCGTAACATCTTGCACAAATTCCATGCCTTTGCCACGCGGTCCTCCTTGTTCGTTCCCACGTGCGGAAGCAGGTATCTGTCAATGATCTCATTCATACGCTCCAAACGCACGTCCTTTGCCTGCGTGATGCCGATCTTTTTCGCGATGTAATCGATCGCGTCCTCGGTGTTCTTGATATTCACGAATTCAAACAGGTTGATCAGGACTTCGTCGTATTGCTTCTCTTTTGACACTGCCTGCATGATTTCCTCATCCTTAAGCAGACCAAGGGCCTTGATTATGACGATGATCGGGATGCGCTTGACACGCGTGAATGACAGGTAGAAGACGCCATCCTTCAACCGCTCGATCGTATGTGGGATCTTGAACGGACCATTCTCTGAGAACAGCTTGCCGGTGTATTCCGTGACGCCACCGGTCTCCTCGACCAAGAAACGATTGCTTGCCAAGTCCTCAATGTTGACGAGCACACGCTCGGTGCCGTTGATGATGAAATAGCCGCCTGGATCATCAGGGTCCTCACCCTTGGTGATGAGCTGCTCGCGCGACATCGCATTCAAATGGCATTTCTTGCTCTTGAGCATGATCGGCAATGAACCGATTTGCGTGGTGAATGTCTCGCGCTGCACATCATTGATGTGCGAAGAAACCTCGATGAATATTGGCGCAGCATAACTCAGTTTTCTGAGCCGTGCCTCGATAGGATAGATCGGACGGACTGAGCCGTCAGCTTCGGTGATTGTGGGATCCTTGACCTCGATCTTGTCCAAGCGGATCTTGAAGGATTCAACGTTCGGCGGGATGATTGTGGGCTCGACCTCCCGGTTTTCGTCCACGATCTTCTGGAGTTCGCGATCAACAAAGTCATTGAAGGACTCGATGTTGGACTTCACGAACGAGTTGTCCGCGAAGTGCTTGGCAATGAGGGTCTTGGCAATGCTGGGCATCAGCGGTTCACCACGCGTCGATAAAATAATGCATTCCCTGCGGTAACGGATTTCCTGGTGATCTTGATCACGTCGCCTTCCTTGACATCCAAACCCTGAATTGTAGGATCATCCTTGTACACCCTGGGCAGGTCGCGGAAGTCAGCAACGTACTTTTCAAAGAGCTCTTTCTTCTCTTTTTCGTTGAGTTTCACGTGTTTCGGCACGAGCACGTGTTTGGTGACATCGACATCTTTGGTCATGGGGACGCTCGCAGTGGAAGCGGGCCGGACGCGATTTGAACGCGCGACCAGCTGGTTAAAAGCCAGCTGCTCTACCAGGCTGAGCTACCGGCCCTTGAACTGTATTGTTCATGAACTGCTGAGTATGAACGAGAAAGGTGGCTGTGGCTGGAAACGGTGAAAATGGGCAGGTCTCCATACAAAAAAGGTTGTCCCCTCACTGAATCAGGCGATACTACACCGGATTTCCAGAGGGTTGTTTATAAAGATTACGGTTTTTAAGCCCTATCTCCGGTGCGCAAACACAAACCTGAACGGTTTGTCCTGAATTAAGAAGTTGTTGTCCGTGATGATCGTGATAAGTGTCTTCTGCAGCGGGAAGTGTGTGATGTCCAGATTACATGGCATGTCAAGGTCGAACAAGCCCTTGTTCCTTTTCTCTGACTCAACCATGTCGTCTGCCAACCGCAGCATTTCTTTCAAACGCACGGCCTTGAGCGCGGGTACGAACTCCGGCTTTGTGACCATGTCGCCCTTGCGTTCCTCAATATCATAATTAATGGTGAAACGCATGTCCTTCTCGGCAAGAAGCACCGTGAGCCTCGGCCGTGCTTTTTCTATCACCACGATTCCTTTCTTCTCCAAGACCTTGAAGCCGTCAATACACGAACCGAGATGCTCCTCAATATAATCCGCAAGCTCCTGCTCGACACTATCTGTATCAGGAACATTGTTTTCTCCGCCATCAAACAAATAACTCGTGTTCAACGGCTCAAAATACTTGCCTTGTAATCGCGCACTGCCACCTTGCCTGCCGACCGTGAGCAAGGCATCTTCGGCAACCGCGCCCAAACAATACTCGACAAGACCTTTTGCGTCTGATGCTTCTACGATCTTGATCTCTGCACGCCGCTGAATGACTTCTGTAGCGTAAAAGACAATGCCTGCAAAAACCATGAGGACGATGCCAATCATGATGAACATCGTGATCTGTGCTTTGCTCACGGGAACCTCACTTCCTGTTGTTGCAAGGATGAGAGCAGCGCTGCAATCTGCGGATGATTCGGCGGCAAGACCGCGACATGGCAGTTGCCACGCTGGTAGTCAAGCAGGTTGTCAATGATGGTTGTTGTTGCAGGAGCATACGTCGCAGTGTACGCTTGAGCCCAGTTCTGCCCCAAACGGTCGATGTCCTCATGAATGCCGAGGAAACGGTGCGTTCCGCCAGCTGCGTCGTGCTCGTGCAATTCGAGATAATTACTCACATACGTGCCGATGCCGGGAGCGTCCTTTTGGATGATCACTGCGTTCTTGCTCATGTCAATCACAGTAGTGCCTGTACCTAAGGACCTGAACGCACGCTGTTTTTCTGACTTGATAAGAGCGCTATCATACCAGTGGCGGCGGTACTCGATCATACCGTTGAGGATGATTTTCTGATTCGCCAAATCAACTAAGCCGCACTGCGGACAATCAGACACGAGCTTTTGCGCGATTGCTTTCTGAATGCATAACTTGTATGCTGCTTCCTTGATGAGAAAGCCGAAATTGTCTTCCACGCGCGGCGTATCAAGATCATACGTGCTTACGGGAGTCAAATTAACACAAACAACACCATAGTTTGAGTCAACCTGCACATCACCTGAACCATTCACGAGTTCGGTCACGTTGCGCAGGCGTGCAGCAACCTCCATGTTCTTGATGGCGTATGTTGGCTTCCTGCACTGCATGGTGCTTCCCGTCAATGAACTGTTGGCCGGCGTTGTCGCACCATACGCGAGCTTGGCACCCTCATCATACACGACTTTGCCATTACCGCTCGTCATCATAGTCACGGTCACGCCCACGACAAATCTCGCGTTTTCCACTTCTTCGGCCAAGAAGCATCCTGCTTGCACAGACTTTGCCTTCTCAACAGAGAATTCCTTGCCATCAGCAGAAAGCTTGATGACGCTTGAGCTCGAACTTCCCTTATACTCAAGAGAATCAGCAGCATCAGCAGTCAACACCCCATTATTCCACACGACGTTAATACCATTGGTAATGGAGATTTGACTCAAACTTAACCGATCGATACGATTTATTGTGAAACCGCCTGGATTCTTGGTAATCTTTGTTCCTGATTCTGCGCTTCCAGACACGCCTCCAGGAACGTTGTAAATCTTATCCAGCGCATCAGCCCATGCCTTATCGTTCAATTGCCCAACATCTTCAACAAGAAACAGATTTTGCGGATCACCATACGCGAGTTGAGATGCGGTCAATTCATCAAATGCTCCTGCTTGCTGAATAGCCCCAGACTGTAGTCCTTGAGCAACTTGATCCCCTGATGCAGACTTTACTGCCTGAGAGCTTTGCCAGAAATCCTTGTCGGTGGGTTTAAATTCTTTCTGTTCTACAGTGGGAGTTTCAACAGGGCCTTGTGCATACACTAAAATTGCTATAAGGATAAATAGAGTTGGGAATAACAAAAGCTTGTATTCTCCTCTTTTTTGCATAGGTGTAAAAATCAGAAGACGCTATTTAAACTTTATCTCTTATACGTGATCTTACTCCATTTGCCACCTTTAGTATTCTGAGAACGCCAAGCGAATTCTCCATTAAATGTGGTGATATTGGTCGGAATCCAATAATTGCAAATGTTTGTAATCCATGTTTTGATATCATTTGTTTTTGCTGGCGCACCACGAATTGTATCAATCAATTGTATCGTTTCGTATTTTTTGTCAGTCACAACATCGCTTTTGGCGCCTAGAATTAGCGATGGAATAGCCATAGTCCCAGTAGTTTTTGCAGCAAGTGCCGCAAAATCTGCATCGCGACTGGGGAGCGCCCCATTATATGCAATGATTGGCAATTTAAATTGAGTGCTTGTCACTTTTGCAATTATGGCATCTCTCATGGAATAGTCTAATGCTGGATCATTTTCGTACAACAATCCTATTGCTCCATTCTCCTTAATTTTACTGAGTATGTCAGAAAAGTTACTCTTCTTCGTCACCTGATCGTATTTGACGTAGATGATGTTCGCGCCCTTGATAATAGTATTCTCATCAAGCACTTTTTCGACGGTTTCGTAACCAAGAAGAGTTTCAATACTCTCTTCCGTCAATTCTGTCGATTTCTCAAATGCTACTGGTACTTCCTTGCCTTTGAGTTCTTGTTGTTGTTCTTGGCCGTAGGCAGCGTTTATGCTGCTGGCAGCTGCCAGAGCAAGTCCTGCTGCTGCGCGGAGGAAGAATCTGCGTGAGGGAAGAGGGGAACGGTATTCAGAATGCTCAACGACGCGTGTAAGAGCTTTGGTTTCCTCGGGTGTGATGGCATCTTCAAGGCCGTGCGTCATGCCCGTAATCCTGTACTCGAGGTTTGCAAGTCTGTCTGCAGAAATCTGTTCGCCACCCAGACCGCGTTGCAAGAGATCTTCGTGCGCGATCACGTCCTTCCTTGCCTGTGCGATCATTTCCTCTCCCCGCCTGAGGAGCGCCAGGATCCGGTTTGCATTATAGCCTTCATCTGCGATTTCCTTGAGGACATCCTCATCAATGATATTCTTGATGGACGTGATGAGCGTTTCGAGATTGCCGAGTTCCTGCAACAAAAGGTCGTGATTGAACCACAATGCCTTCTGCGCCAACACCCTGCCGCGCTGCGCAGGGTCATCAGTTACCCTGATCGCCCTGTTTGCTGCGACGAGCGCATCCCAAAACTGCTTGGTAGTTCGCGTACCAATTCGTCTCTGCCGTAGTTCGGTGATGGTCGAACACGTATCGCTGATTGTCGTGACGACCCGCCTCAATCGCTCCGCGTCCATCATGCACCTCTTTACCAAAAGAGGCACATTCGAGGTATATAAAGGCAGCGTAATATTTAAATCCTTGCGTCAATGAATCACCTTCATGCGTATCGCGATTGATTTTGATGGAACTATCGCTAATACCAACGTGCTTCACCCTGCTTTTTGCAAGGCACAATTCGGTATTGACCTGCCCATCGAGGCGACTGTTTCTCCTTTGCGCGAACAATTCCTGACTCGGGAACAGATCGCACTGATTCGTCAGCATGTGTATGAAGAAACACTCCGCGCACCACTGGTCCAAGGCGTTCGCGAAGCACTTCAGCAACTTGTTGCAGAAGGGCACAGAATCGTCATCCTCACCGCGCGTACGGAGAAAGGCGTGCAACCGGCAAAAGACTATTTGCGCATGCAGCGCATTCCCTACCATCATTTTCTTTATGTTTCCGAAAGCGAAAAACGAACGCTGGTTGATGGACGCGTCTTGTCCAAGAAAATCGTGCTCGAAGAACTCAAATTCGATGTGATGATTGAAGACCAAGTGAAAGGCCTCAAAGGCCTGCCTGATCAGATCCTCGCGATCCTTCTGACTCGGCCATGGAACCGTAATGAACAGGTTCCTGATGGCATCGTCCGAATGAATGGTTGGGGTGCAATCGTGAAATTCCTCTTGGCACCCGTTGCGGTCTGAACCATGCGCATCACACTCAATGTCAAGAAGTCCTTGGAACATAATGCCGAGGTCTATTTCGAGAAGGGAAAGAAGGCGAAGCGCAAGATGGAGGGTCTCAAGACCGCACTCCAACGCTTTGAGCAACAAAAAGAAAAACTCCTCAAACAACAGGCGTCTGTCATCAAGCGCTTGGACAAACCAAAACTAGTAGCATCTGAACGAAAGAAGGAATGGTATGAGAAATTCCGCTGGTTCTTCTCGAGCGAAGGATTCCTGTGCATTGGCGGCCGTGATGCCACCACCAACGACATCATCGTCAAAAAACACACTCAGCCCGGCGACCTCGTCTTCCACACGGAAGCTCCGGGCAGTCCTTTCTTCATCATCAAGGCAGACAACAAACCCATCGGTGAAGCAACAAAAGAAGAAGTTGCGCAAGCAGCAGCAACGTTCTCGAAAGGCTGGAAGCTCGGCATCACGTCCATGGAAGTCTTTAGCGTAACCCCAGAACAAGTGAGCAAGGAAGCCAAGGCCGGCGAATACCTTACCAAAGGAGCATTCATGATTTACGGCAAACGCACGCATTATCATCCATCATTAGAAGTCGCAGTCGGCATCCTTGACGACAGCCGTGTCATGGCAGGACCCTTGCCCGCCATTAAAAAACACTGCAAGAAATACGCAGTCATCAAACAAGGCGATGACAAGGCTTCGGATATTGCCAAGCGTTTGCAGAAACTGCTCGGCGCAGGAACACCGGACGAATTCATCACGGCACTGCCTGCTGGTGGAGCACGGCTTGCCAAAGGTTCGTAATATTTATATACTCCAAGACCAGAAAAATTCTCGAAAAAGAGGTAGCGTGGATCCCTTTGGGCTCCACTGGTCTCTTTTTCGGAACGAAAAAGAGGTGCAGGATGCCTGCGAAGAAAAAGAAGAAAAAGATGGTGTGTGAGTTTTGCTGAGCTCTCGCTGGCTCGTCTCGTTCATTCTTGTGTTTGCGCTAGCCCCTGCTCTTTTCGCGCACGAGATTGGCATTCCGCATGAGGAGTATGATGATGCGAACGTGGGCGAGCAGTTCCTGAACCGCGCCCTGACCCTGCTCATCGTGGCCAGTATCATTGTGCTGGTGTGCACGGTCATCGCGCTGACTTTCCATGAGCGCCTTGGGCCGGTGATCAACTGGATCCTGTTCCTCGGCATCGCGATCCCTGTGGTCGTGGCCACGGTGTATTCCGCGGGCAGCACCATTTACCTGAACCAACTCGCCGAGACCAGAGGCCCTGTGCACTGGCATGCAGACTTTGAAATCTGGGTGTGTGACAAGTCGCTGGATATTAGCGACCCGACCGGACTCATGAACCGCATCGGAACACCAGTGCTACACGAGCACAACGACAACCGCATCCACGTGGAAGGCGTGCCCATCCGGAAGCGCGACGCATCGCTCGGCAGGTTCTTCCACGTCATCGGCGGCATCCTCACAAGCAACACGCTCGGCGTGCCCACGCAGCATGGTCACATCATTGCCAACAACGGCGAGCGCTGCCCGGACGGCCAGCAAGGCATCGTGCAGGTCTTCCGGTGGACTGTGCAAGACCGACAATTAGTGCAGCACAAGCTTGGGGCATTTCCGCATTATGTCCTTGCTCCGGAAAGCATGGTTCCCCCTGGCGACTGCCTGATCATCGAGTTCGGTCCTGAGCGGCAGTCTACCAACCATCTCTGCGCGAGCTATCGCGCTGCGCTGAACCGGGGTGAGATTTATGGCAGTTGAGGCAGCGCTTCCCACCCTGCTCGCAGTCATCACGACCGCAGCCATCGATAGCATCAATCCCTGCGCGATCGGCGTCCTCATCCTCATGATTTCCGTCATGCTCGGCAGACACCGCTCCATGGGCAAGATGCTCCTCATCGGAGGCATCTATATTTTTGCAGTCTTCCTCACGTATCTGATCGCAGGGCTGGGTCTGCTGTATTTCCTCAGCACGATTCCACTCTGGCTTACCGAATACTTGTCCATTGGCGTGGGTGTGCTCATCATCGGCGCAGGGCTCATCGAGATCAAGGACTTCTTCTGGTACGGCAGATGGTTCTCGCTCACCATCCCTGGAAGAGCTGCGCACAAGATTCATGACCTGACCAAGAAAGCCACGATGCCGGGCGTGTTTGTGCTCGGCATGTTTGTTGCAGGAGTGGAACTTCCGTGCACCGGAGCTCCTTACTTGGCGATCATCACGCTGCTCTCACAATACTTTGACTTCACCGCCTTTATGCTGCTCGTGCTGTACAACATCATTTTTGTCTTACCACTCATTGTCATCCTCTTCCTTGTCGCTGCAGGCACTAAGCTTTACCACATCAAGAAATGGAAACAAGAAAGTCGAGGAACGATGCGCTTGTTCATCGGTCTCCTCCTCGTTGCGCTCGGCTGGTTGCTCATGCTCATCGCGAACGGCACGGTCAATCTGGGGTGACACTATGGCAAAACTGATCAAGAAATGCAGGTTCTGCGTGGTCAAGCGTGCAGGCCATCGTGAAGAATTTGATGAACGAAAGGCATATGCCTCATGCTATGCTGCTTGCATTAGCGCAAACATCGCAAAAAAAGATGCGGAAAAGATCTGCGACAAGGTCCTCAATGCAATCAAGAGGCATTTGCGAACACATAAGGAGGTCGGTTCATCAGAACTCTTCAATCTCTTGGTGCGCGAACTCCGCAAGCACAACCCCGAGGTAGCATACTTGTTCGAAACCCACCGTGATATTGCATGAGGCTCAAAAAATTCCAAAGACAGGTCTGAATGGACACGCACGCATTGCCCATTGTGGTGAGGATTGGCAAAGGCGGACTCACTGAATCGATTATTGCGGAAATAAAAAAACACATCCAGAAACGCAAGGTTATCAAGGTCAAATTCTTGTCAGGCCATGTCGCAGGAAAAGACAAAAAGGCATTTGCACGCGAGCTTGCGGCAAAAACAAACACCAAACTCGTGTCCCAAGTCGGATTTGTCGTGGTCCTGCAGCAGCATTTAAATAGCTCCACGACATCAGTTGACAAAAACGAGGGAGATACATGAGCGAAGGCAGCAAACGCCTCATCAGATTCGGATTCTACAAGAAAAACTTCAAGAAAGACTATCCAAATTGGGGCAAGCTCAAAGACGAAGAAAAACAAGCCATCCTCGATAAGATGAATGATGATGATGCTGAAAAATATGCGGACCATGATGAGCTCGAGATCGCGCGCGACCAGATCATGCTCATGGATTATCCCAAAGCAGAGAATAAATATTTCCTGATCTACGAAGTCCCGCATGAAAGCATCGAGCCTATCTATTACTGGTGCCTCGGCAATATCCAGCACGACTTAGGATACCCCATCGTCAACAAAATTACAGACATTTTCACCGCAGCAGAACACAGCTCATTCTACGGTGCATCAGCACAACGCCTTGGCCTCGCCCAAGACAAGGTCACCCAGTATTTGGCCACCATCGGCAAGATGATCAAGGACATGTTCCAGCTCGTCCGCGAACTCCGCTGGATCGACGAACGAAAAAAATACTATGAAGACGCAGAAAAAGGATACGAAGGAGCAGAGATCGCGCTCAAGGGCCTCTGGACTGACATGGTTGACGGCGTCGTCGGCGGCCAACGCACCAGCAGCAACATCTTTGTCATGGCGCAACAACTCCAGTTCGCTTCATTGCCAGACATATTCTTCAGCATCCCCGTCACCAAGGCCGCCGTACAGCTTGAAGCAGGCAAGCCCATTGAGAGCGTGATCGACAAGGTCGTCGAACAGCGCGCAGGAGGATTCAACAAAGAACTCAGGAATATCCTCAAGCGCAAACTCTACCAATTCCTGATCTGGAAAAATGAGACGTGGAAAGAAATCCAGACCCGCAAGAGGTTCACACTTGAGTATCTCAAGCAACACCATGCAGTCATCCGCATGTACATGAGCTGGGTCAAACCGTACCTCGCGCACATCAAGAAACTCGGTGCAGACCTTGACAAGATCAAGGAACCTGAACTCATTGCTGCATTTGAGGGTGCCCTTATTGAGATAGAAATCCTTGCGCAAAAACTGCCCGGACCTAAAAAGGACGTCTATTCTTGTCTTCTGGCCACCCTTCAGTACCGCACACGGCCACAGATGGCATTTGCGCAAGAAGGAGGATTCCATCGCGGGCCATTGCACCAGGGCGAGACAAAGCTCTTCTTGCGAGCATACGCATGGACGCAGAAGGAAATCGATAATTTCATCAAAATGAAGGAAGATGAAGATTTTGCCTTGATATCGAGCATTGACAGCTCGCTCAAAGCCGCGATGGACGCGCTTGGTGATGACCTTAAAAATTATCTTGCAGAGGCTGAAGGACTGCATAAGAAAAAAGAAGAAGCCAAACCCGTGAAGCAACCTGGCCTCTTCGAACCTTTCGCGCAGATCGGCAAGGGCTTTGCCGAGACCTTCACCGCAGTTTTGCCAAAGAAAGGAAAGAAAAAGGGCCCATCAGAGAAAGAAATCGAAGAAGAACGCCCGGGCGCCAAGAAAAGAGCAGTCGGCGATTGCTGGGCCACGTACAAGATCTTCAAGAAAGCGCACCGATTACTGACGTGGTGAATTCTTTATAATTTATACAAGAACGCATTTAAGTACATTTGTGCTTGATTGCAGCATGGTCAACAGTCTGTTTTCCCACCGGCATGCCGATGAAGAAGCATGCCCGGGTTGCGGAACACCGGTCAAGCACGGCATCACCACGCAGTACGTTGATGAACTCAACGCCGAGATCTGCGCGGTGTGTGAACAGCCTCTGGGCGAATAAGGATTTCTCGTGCCGAAGTTTTATAAATACCTTTGTCGTCTTTTTCTCTGAAAAAAGTTCTTGTGAAACCATGGCAGACAGCGAAGCAAAGCGGGAATTCACCAGCATCAAGGCAATCAAAGACATCCGTGATAGTTACAAGCAACCGATTGTTCGTGATGTCTTCAATGCATTTGTTTCTCTCAGCAGCAAATATGCGCGGGAACGCGTACGGGTAAAATACCCCAACAAAAGTGATTTCGACCTCAACCTCGTGATTGACAAGGATCCTGAATATAAGCGCATCTTTGCCAGGCGCGTGGAAGAAGCACACACCTTCTGTGATTCGATTGCTCTTGCGTTTGAAACCTCTGCCACGAGCATGAGTCAGCTTGAACTCAACCTGAAAAATATTGCCACGGCATACAATGCTCTTGCAGCGCGTGAGCAAGCAATTGCTGACGGTGAGAGCAAGTATAAGAGTCTTGATGCGCGGGAACAAGCGCTTTATGCTCGTGAAGAAAGATGCAAGAATCTTGATGAGCGCGAAAAGGCACTTGCTACGCGCGAAAAAGACTACGCGGATCACAAAGTAACGCTCAATACTGGATTCCAGCAGGTTGAGGAAAAGGAAAAAGAATTCCATGACCTTGAGCACAAACTTCATGAGCAAACAAACAAGGCGATCACGGATAACCGAAAAGCTGCTGATGAGATTGCGCGGAATGTCATCAGGGAAGCCGTTGCGTACCGCGAGAGACTCGCAGAACAATATTGCGTGACGATCAAACAGTTCATTGACACATTCTACGATCTCAAACTTGAAGCAAAGATGAAGGAGCTTCTTGCCAAAAACGAAGAAGCAAACCAAGCCGCAGAAAAGCAGTTGGATGCGCTCCTCGATAATGGCTTGCTTGAAGAGCTTCCGAAGCTTGAACAGGGCAATGCTTAAATACGGCCCACGACTGAATTCTACTCATGGAAAAGATTGATTTTGCCAAACTCCGCAAGATGCCGCCTGAACGCAGGGTCGCGGCATTGCGCGAGGTTCATGAAGAACTAACCAAGCTCATCAAAGAGCGCAGCAAAGAGATTGAGGAGCGCAATCAGGAAATCAATGACGCTCAGGAATTTCTCAAAGAAGCAGAGGATGAGCTGCGCGTCCTTGAGGAGATGCAGTCCACAGCTCCTGAACTAAAACGCGTTGATGTTGAGAAGCTCTTTGAGCGCGAAGAAACACGCACCACGCCTGCACGACCACGGGAACGCGAGCTAGAATCCATCGCTGAAGAGGCGCCTCGGAAACCAAGTGCGCAGGAACAACAGGTCTACGTCAATTTCCTCGCCCACCAGCCCGTGACGGGTTTGTACGACCGCATCAACCAGATCCGTGAGGACATTACAACCACGGGTGTCATTTCCATGTACCAGCAGGACAAGCTCAACCAGTTCCGCGAAGCACTACACCAAAAAGAAGAGGATGTCAAGACAGGGGCATACGAACCCGGGCGCAATGCCGAACGCCTCATCTCTGCAGCAGAAGACTCAATCCAATACGCCACCCGAACCAAGACCTCCTTCTACCGCACAAGACATGACAATCAGTAAGTTGTGTCATTTTCGTGACGATTGCACATACCTGTGTCACCACCTATTAAAGCAGCTTTTCTCAAAGAAAACGCATGCGCGATGACTTTTACCAGCGACTACAGCCATATGCTCAGATGATTCTGCCAGTGGTGTGCGCAGGCATTCTTGCAACAGGGATTTATTCTGTGCTCATGTCCCTTGCCCCTGAGCAGCCTTACACGCCTGTGCAGTCTCGGCCGCGCAAAGACCCAGTCCTGCGCGCATACCAAAGCATCCAGAAGCATGGCCAGCGTGCCTTTCAGAGTCTTGAGTCACTCGTGAACAACGATGCACAGCCAGCGCATTCTCCAGACATTCTGCCGTTAAAGGAATAAGCTTATAAATCCAATATACCTTTTCGTATACCATGGTCGAGTTCCAAACTGAGTACTACACGCCGATGGACCGCGGCTATCACGAACGTGTCGAGTTCGAGCCAATCCGGTCTTCTGCGAACATTGAGGAGCCCATCATTCCGATCAGCCAGCTCGGCCAGACCGTGCCTGAGCATGGGCGAACACAGAACATCATGCAAAACGTCCAAGCCGCAATCAGGGCCGGTGCGGGCAACATCCAGATCGTCTTTGAGACACCTATCGAATCAGCCCTCGGCGGCAGACCAAAAGCATACGGCGAAGAAGTCCGCCAAGCAATGAGGGAACTCGCCCTTGCCAATGAAGTCGCGATCACGGGCATGGAAATGCCCACGTCACTCAACAACATGTCTGGCTGGGACAGACAACGCAATATCGTGGATGAAGAAAAACGCCAGCGCGATCTTGACGAAGTTAAGGACATGATCCGCTTTGCCGCCAATGTCGCACAAGGTGGTGGGGTTGACATCGTCAGTTGGGAATACGACCGGCCCGTTCATCGTGCACAGTGGTTCAAAGAGGGTATTCCTGAGGAAAAAGCATTCAAGCGCCTCATTGACGAAGAAAAGAAACGGGAAGAACTCTTTTTGGTCGACAAACGTTCAGGAGCGCTTACGTCCATCCCCATCCGCGAAGGAATCCCGATGTTTTTGAGGCCTGATGGCACGAAGCTGACAGAACCCGAACTCTGGAAATACAAGGAATTTGAGGACTTTACCAAGAAGGAGCTCAAGAAAACAGAAGTCACGCGCGAAGAGGTTGCGACCACAATCAAAGATTATTTTGTTCAAGAACAAATCAACGCTGCGATAGGCCAAGAAGCATTCTATCGAGAACGCTTAGGCATGACACAACGCCATCTGAACACGCTGAAGGAAGAATTTGAGAAAGAAACCCGACCTGAAGTGAAACAGAAATTACAGGAAGCCATTAAAGAGCAGAAAGAAATTTTGGAAGGCGAGACCAAAGGCGTCCTCGAACAAAAACGCTACAAGCTCCAGCTTGAAGAACGCCAAAAGAACCTCCTTCCGATGGAAGAATACGTTGTCGAGAAGAGCGCACAGTCGTATGCCGAAGCAGGCATGTTTGCACTGCAACTCCAACATTCTGACAAGAATCTCAAGAAGCCACTCTATGTCGGTCCTGAGCTCGGCTGGCCGCAATACTTCGGCGGACACCCGAAGGAATTCGTGGGGCTGATCCGAGACGCACGCGAGGTTATGGCAAAGAAATTGCATGATGAACAGGGCTATGCGTGGGCACAAGCAAAGGAAGAAGCGCAGAAACACATCAAAGGAACCTTTGACACATCCCACATGGGCATGTGGTTGCAGACCTTCCATCCTGAACTGCCATGGGACGAGCGGCTTTCCAAATTCAAGAAATGGTACAATGAACAAATTGACTGGCTTGCTGACGTCAACAAGAAAGAACAGGTCATCGGAGCAATCCAAGCCGTTGACAGTGCAGGACCCGGCCACGGTCACCTGCCGCCTGGACAAGGCATCCTGCCGGTCAAGGACGCGGTTGAGAAACTGCGCAAGGACGGCGGCTTCACCGGCTATATCGTCTCAGAAGGCCACGAGGAAGAAAAGTTCAATCAAGGCAGAATCCTGCTCAAGACGTGGCAGCACTTTGGCTCGCCCATCTCCTCAAGTTACGGTCCCGGCATGCCTGCCCAACGCTGGGGAGACGTCCAGAACAGCTACTTCGGCAGAACGTATTCACCCATGATGATGTTCGGCGCCTACGCTCCCAGCAACGAATTCAAGCTCTGGTCAGAAGTGCCTTTGGAGTAAACAAACACATGTTTCACTCTTGGATCGCGCTCGTTGTCTTTGTGTTCCTTGCGCTCGCAGGAATCCAAGTGTGGCTCGTGATGAGAACTATATTCTGAGCGTTCGAAGAGGCAAAAGCGTATTATGTTATCGCTGCTGTGTGGCTTGTGAATACTGTGCCCGCTTTCCTGGCGGTTCGGGTTGCGGATTGAATCCTTTGGTTTCTTGTGGTGAGACATATTTGTGAGCTTTTCCTGGCGGTTCGGGTTGCGGATTGAATCCCTTCTCTGCGCCACGCTGAAGCTGCCGGACTCCCTGTCGGCGGTAAGCACTGTTTTGCGAAGGCCGTTGTTCTTGGGTCTTGCTTCCGATATTCCTCATCCATCTTCCTGGCGGTTCTGGTTGTGGGTTAAATCCCTTTTGTTGGGCAGGAGAAACATAGCCCTGTTGCATTGATTTTCCTGGCGGTTCGGGTTGTGGATTGAATCCTTTGGTTTCTTGTGGTGAGACATATTTGCGAGCTTTTCCTGGCGGTTCGGGTTGTGGATTGAACGCAACAGCCAGCGGAGCAAGTAGAATAATTGCAATAAAGAAGAATGTCCATTTCATGATATCACCTCGTAGGGTTTGTGTGATCAAGGATTATATAAGAGTATTGATTCTTCTTCACCTTTTGAGAAGGTTGTAACAACTATTTAATCCAATAAGCAAAAGAAGAGTGAAAAAATATCCTACCGCAATCCAGCATCGATTTTCTTTGCCACATCGACGAGCTTGCTTGCTGGGCACAGAGCAGTCATTGCGCCGATTCTGGTGAGGAATGCTCCTCTTATCCAGACTACATTGTGGCGTTCGAGCTCCTTGTATTCATAACTTCGTTCGCCCACAGTCTTGCTTTCCGATGCGCCCTGCGTGCGGCGCATCCTGACACCGCGGTCAAATTCCTCATTCGCTTCAACTGGTTTTTTCCAGTCGACAGTCGTAAAGCCAGCCGTGAGCTTGTTATTCTGATGGTCTGCGATGTTCACCCAGCACCCACCCTCGCTGATCTTGGGCGTGAGCACGACCTTGCCGGCATGGCCGCACAGGCTCGTGAAATCCTCAGAAGCAAGCAATCCATAACAGACCTTCTCAATGTCAACGCCGGTCTCAGGCGGTGTAGGAATATTTTCGAGCGGTGCAGGAGGAATTTCCTTGGCAGGCATCTTCTCGACGGTTTCTGAAGGGGTTATCGTCACACTCGGCTCAGGAACGGGAGTTGGTGAGGCTGCAGGAGCAGCTGGTTGCGCAGGCGGTTGTGCTGGCGCAGCAGCCGGTTGACAGCCAAGAATGAAGACGACTGACAGAATCATCAATGCGAGAATTGTTTTGTTCATGCACTCACCCTGAGGGTGTGCACATGTTCTGACTATAAAAACCTTTGGAGAAACCCACAGTCAGTCTGGAGGTCAGAATGCGCTCGTGTGGGGGAGTGCTGCTGGTTCCTCCAGATGACTATGTTACGACGGAGAGAAGTGCAGGTATTTATAAAGTTTCTGTTTTGTAATCACTTAGAAGTGGTTAAATTGTTGCTGCCTTGATGGCATAGAGCAAGAATCGCATAGCCCATCCCAAGGACGTCTTGTAATTCTCGACGCGGTCTGCTTCTTCTGCGCTCGCATACGTTGGCGTGTAGTTCATCTTCCAGATCGAGGCAGCCACCTGCGTGTCTAGTTCCTGCTCGTACGCTTCCGCAGCTTCCTGCCATCCCGCATACGAGACATCCTGCTCAGCATCAGGTGTGCTGTACGAGCTGTGCTGATAATTAGCCGGCAACTCAGCATCATCGGTCTGATACTGCGCCCCACTTCCGTTTGCATACACCTGAACATCCTGCACTTCTGCCTCGAGCGTCTCCGGGTCAGGAGTATCCTCAAGAAGCTTGTCCAACGACTGGAGTTCCTGCCAGTTCTTGCTCGCGACATTCTCGAGCGCACCGCGGATTTCTTCAGCAGGATCGAGCGTCAAAGAATACGCCAAATAGTGTAACCCCTCTTTTCCCATGCGGTCTGATGCCTGCCAACTTGTTTTTATTGTTTTCGTTACTCTATCCTGCATGATTTGCTGCTGGTATCTTCATTAATAAATGGTGAACAAATCTTATATACGCTCAAAGGCCGTGTCACCACTATGGAATTCAAAGTCAGGCAGCGACGACACCCGAACCTGCCGCGCTATCCCACTGATGACTTCGCGCTTGCGGACAAATTCTCAGCCCTCCTGAGAAAAGAGCTCGGTGATTTTGTCAAGACCATTGTGCTCTTCGGCAGTGCAGCGCGCGCAGTTGAACATCGCGAAAAGCCTGAGAAAGGATTGCACGAGCACGACATTGACATCCTCGTCATCGTGAACGACCTCACGCTGGTCCTCACGCCTGAGGTTGTCGAGGCGTATCGCGTCATTACTGAGAGCACGGCAGCAAAAATCAGTAAGCGTTTGCACATCACGACCATGAAACTCACGAGCTTCTGGGACTACATGCGCAATGGCGACCCGGTTGCGATCAACATGCTCCGCGATGGCGTGCCCTTGTTCGATGTCGGCATTTTTGAGCCGCTGCAGATGTTGTTATTCCAAGGCCGCATCCGGCCAACCAAAGAGTCGATCTGGAACTACTATGCCCGCGCGCCTGCAACCATGGCAAATGCCAACTGGCACGTCCTCCAAGCCGTCTTGGACTTGTACTGGGCGGTCATCGACGCAGCCCATGCTGCCCTCATGAAGATCGGCGAGATCCCGCCGAGCCCGAGCCATGTCGCAGACCTGCTCGCGGAAAAACTCGTCAAGCCCGGCCACGTGTCCAAGCGCCACGCAGACACCATGCGCTTCTTTTACGAGTTGAGCAAGAAAATCACACACCGTGAACTTCGTGACATTCCGGGCAAATACTATGATCGCTATCGCGAGCTCGCAGACGAGTTCATCACGGCGATGAAGAAGGTCATCGAAGGCAGATAATCTTTATATTTTATATAAACAAGGAATCTTTAAATACTCTGCTCGCTTTTATCTCAATTTCCTATGACGGTGAAGATGATCAAGCTTGTCGAGGACCCGTGCTTCGGCAAGAAATATGAGACGATTCCCCAGTGTTCACACTGTTGGATCAAGAATTCTTGTCTGATATCGTACCGGACGCAGAAGTGATTCAGAGCTGTAGACGATTTTCATCAACGAATCTCAGGTTATCATTGTTAACATTGTCCGATACTCTCCAGAAACCGCTTCGGTCGGTACGTTCAAGATCACGTCAATTCCCTTGGTCTCTGCAGGACGTACTGTTGCGCCCGTTACTTTGAGGTTCGAAAACGGAATTTTTCGAGAACCAAAGACCAGATCATTGCCTGACCACGAAATCGTGACTGGAACGTTCCCTTGATTCACGACCTTGATCGTACCCTTTCCTGTGCCGCCGGGCGAGGTCTGCAATGCAACAAGCTTGGTCTCGAGCTTTGCTGACTGGAGTTCCAAGATCAGCACTGGAAGCGTCATGTTCTGGATCTCAGTACTGATGAGAACGTTCTGTGGCCCTGCAGCAAACCAGTACTCGAAGGGTAATTCACCCTTCCAGATATCTCCTTGCTTCGCCAAGACAATTGTCTTGTTGAACCAACTCACACTCGCCCGCGTTCCGTTGTAATAAACCTCAAGGTGGAGCGTGCGCGTGCCTCCAGCAACTGGTTTGAGCTGCACGCCCTGCTCAGGACTGTCATCTTCCTGCAACGCTGCACCCAGAGGAAGAACAAAGTGTGGTTGAGCATCATTTGTGATGTTCACGACAAGAACAACAGTCTGGCCAGAGAAGAATGACGGTTCTTCTTCTAGGAAATCCACTGCGTTATTATTCGTGTCCTTCGTGCGGAGGAGCGCTTTTCCCGAAGCACCTTCTCTCGCAGGAATGCCCTCAAACAGTCCTTGCTTGATCTCGGCAGCGTCACCCCAGCCCACAGCATCAACAATCGTGCCATTCACGTCTTTGAGTGCAATGCCAGAGTCTGCATTCGCCAAGGTGATTGTTTCTTCATGGTCAGCAGTTTTCCACTGCACATTGTCTTTTGCTGTGCTCCAGCCAGCATCGGCAATGAGATACGTGCTTCCGGGAGAAAGAAGAATGCCTTGAGGAATGGTGGCATCTGCAGCAGAGGTTTCTGAAACAAGCACCCAACCACTGATGTTCACTGCACCGCTGCCCTCATTGCGCAGCTCTACCGCCTCACCGCCAGACTCTGAACCAAGAGGGTCATAGAGCACTTGCGATATGACAATTCCCGCCTGAACGGTCTGCAGCGTAAGAATCACTGCCAACACCCATTGCATGATGCGCACGATCATGCAGGACAGAAATCATTTGGATTTAATGTGCCTTTCTGCAGAAAAACCGTAAATCTCCCGACGATTTCGGAAGGATTCCGATTGTAGCCGGAACTCTTTCAGCGAGTTTAAAAAATGAAGAAAAAAATGACGAAAAAAGCAAAAAAATTACAACATGTCCTGGCGCGGCTTGCGGAAGGCAAACACGAGCAGGACTGCGATAACCGCCACGATCACCACTGCCAGTCCACCGAGCATCCACATGTATCCTGGGCTCTCGCTGAACTTGCTGGTTGACGTCACGCGTGCGCGCGGCACTGCAGCTGCAGCTCCGGTTGGAGTCGCGCTGGTCTGGCCGCTCTGGACGCTTGTGCCGGTTTGTCCGGTTTGTGTCGGCTGTGCTTCAGTCGTGGTCGCCACGCTTGCCTCGTCGCACTTCTCCACCGTGAACTCCAGCGACTGTGCGTTGCTGGGCGCGGTGTTGTCGAAGAATGTGTTCAAGGTCGCGCGGTACACGCTTGACTTGGTGTTTGCAGGGACATCCGCAACGAAGTTGACTGTCGTGCTGTCGTCTTCGTCCAGCTCGATCTTGTCAACACGCTTGGTGACCTTCAGGTCAGGGATGCTCAGCTCTACAGCGACTTCGTCCTCGTCACGCTTGCCCAGATTGGCAATGCGCGAACTCACGCGGACTTGGCCACCGGTGCATGCGCTGATGCGGCTCGGTGCGATGGAGGGAGCGCGGAGCTGGATGTCGTGCGACAAGCGCTCGATTTCCAGGCGGATCTCCCAGTGCTCGCCGTGCGTGGCACCATTGTCATCGCGGCCGTTCACAAAGATGTCCATCGTGAACGTGCCGTCATCAGTATCCTCATCAATGTCAAAGTCAAGGGTGACCTGGTCCTGGTCGTCTGAGCCAAGGCCGTCCAAGTCCTCTGATTCATCAACATCAAAGTCAGAATCATCGATTTCAATCTCGACGTCCACCGAGTCAAACTCGATGTCGCCGATCTTCAATCCCTTACCTGTGGAATCTTCATCGTCGTCCTCAGGGAAGTTGTTTTCGACCTCGACCTCAAGCGTGCACTGCGTGTCTGGCTTCAGATTCTCGATCTTGTCGCCGTCATCCAAGGACTCTGCCTTGGAACCGCACTCGAGGCGGGCCTTCTTGATTTCAAGCTGGTTGGCTGCCTGCAATTTCAAATCTGCAGAAGCCGCAACCGTGCTGTTGATCTTGCCTTGGATCTTGCCGATCACAATTGCCTTCTCTTCCAGGAAGTCCGAAGCGCTCTTCGAAGATTCAACCGCATTGTGGTCAAGTGGGATGTCGGCAAGAACCTTCACTGTCGCGCTTTGGCTTGCAGTCATGTTAAGGGTTGCAGGCTCAAATCGGACATTGTATTTGGAATCAGCATCTGATGCGAACGTTACGGTATTGGTGAACGTGTCATTGTTTGTCACCGTAAACGTTGCAGAAACGTTTTTGATACGATCTTGGTTGTTGTTACCGATTGTTGCGCTCGTGACCGTCAATGCTGAAGCACTGAATGCCATCAACACGAACAAGGCACACCAGACAACTACCATCGTTGGTTTATTCATTGTAATGCCACCCCACTTGAGTATTGGTTTGTTATGAGCGTAGAGTAGTCACATTATTTATAAAGGTTTCGGAAATTTTGCGCATTCAGCCTTGTGAGCATTGTTTCTAGTTACTCTAACATATATCTTCTAGAATGTAGATTATTGCTGGTGCCCAGACTCGTCAGAATGCTCTTCCTGCACTTGTTCTGCAACGTCAACGTTCTCTTCCACCACGCCAACGTCATGTTCGTCTTCGACCAGCTCCTTGTCGAGCTGTTCTGTCTCCTGCGTGTGTTCTGCGTGGTGCATGGTCTCTTCGAGCTGCTTGGTCTTGAGCTCGGTCAGCTCTTTCTTGAGCTCCTTGAGCGCCTGTTCTTCCTGCTTGAGCAGCTCCTTTGCCTTGCGCAAATCGCCCTCGGTCATGCCTGCGTCCTGCATGAGTTCCTTGATGGACTTCTCTTGGCCTTGCGTGCTTGTGCCGAGAATGATCTGCTTGGCCCGCTCATAGGCCTCTTCCATCGTTGCAGCCAGATGAAGATCCTTCAGGCTTTTCGCGAGCTGATTGATACGTTCTGCAGTATTCGCGTCCATGACACCGTCGGACGAAGAACGCTATATAATCTTTTATGTGACGAAGTATATATAGTACGTTAGCCGAAGAAATCAATGAGTGTTGCAGGATTGGGTTGTGCATATTTCTGCGCAATAGATCTTGGTTGCAAATGCAGGATTGATCCGTAATGTCTATCAAGTGCCTTCAGATGTTTCTCAGACAAAGAGATGCGTGGTGAATAACTCAGATACTTCCCGCTTTTTGGACCCTCGTTTTCTTTGCGGGTCATTCGCAAATCCTTCTCTGTCAGGCACACGCGAGGAAATGTGTCATTCATGAGCGTAACAATCTCTTTTCCAAATGCTTGCGCAGCAGGATACGACCTTATTTGCAATAAGCGCACACTCCAATGACCTGGGCTGTGCGCGTGTGAGCGCGTGTACAGCATGACTTGCAAAAAGTCCGCGCGTGAGCGATGCGTTGCCAGAACAGCCTGCGGCACGCGCACATCATGCTTTGATTTTCTGTCAATAACCGGAATGCCCATGCAGTGCAAAATCCGCCCATATAATTTGCCATCCTGTCCTAACACGAGATTATTATTCTCCATGTGCACTCTTGACTGGAATGGCAATTTCTGTTTCCAATAGTCCTGCAAACGACGCAAACGATCAGGAGCTTCTACGATACGCACTTCGTACGATGCTCCCACGCTGCCAGTCCAAAATACCCAGTCGCACAAACGCGAGAGTGGAATGAAGCGAGGAGACGTTGTGATCACCGGCAACAGCCCAAGTTCTCGCGCGCGATCCAATTGTTGCAAGCACACTGGCCGTTGTCGTTGGACAGGACGATAGTTCTGCTGCGAATAAAACTTTTGCAAGAGTTCCTGCTGCTCATCACTGTACGTCTCAAGAAAGTCTTCTTCCCGCACCAGCACCTCAATACCCATGCTCCTTGCTAGTGCTGATCGCTTTAAAAGTTTCGCACTCAATCCTTGGTTGTCGTGAACTGTGTGCCGTCTCTATGGAATGGCCGTTTTGCATCAGCCTGCTCTTCCTGTTCGTGCAGGATCTCACCCAGAAAGAGAATGTGGTCGCCGACATCAAACTCGCCTTCGACATGGCATTCTGCCCATGCGACGGCTTCCTTGATCCGAGGCACGTCAGTAAGATTCTCACATGGTGCACGCGTCAAGCCCGTGGCTGCGAACTTGTCATGATATGCGCCATGGAGCATCCCTGCTTTGACAATGTGGTCGACATGCGAGAAGGGCATGAAATTAACGACAAAAGCGCGCGAATTCTGAATCAATGGCAATGCTGCTGCCTTTTTGCTCACAAGAATAAGATATTTCTTGGGCACAGCCGAAGCAGGGCTGTGCCAGTCCAAGGGTAAGATGTCTTCTACTTCCTCGTCCTTGCCGAGATGATGGAAGATGCCCCTGCACGACACCAAGACTGTCTGGCGAGGATTATACATCATGCTGCGAGTCCTTCACCTGATAATGCACGCACAATGCCGCGCCAATAGTCAGCACCGACAAGACGACCGCCGGAACCAAATAAAGCTGGATAAGGCCGGCGATGCTCAGCACGGGAATCAGGAATTTCGCATCGATCGCTCCCACCACGACCTCTGCCAATACTGGCAGTGTGGAAACATGGCATGCGATGACCATTATTTCCTTCCATGTCCGACGCCAGTGCGTCAAGTCCAGCAACAAAAAGACGATGAGAGAAAGGATGACGATAAGCAGGAAATACTTCAGCCACACAACGAGATACGCATAAAACAACACTGATGGCAACAGGAAAAACGCAAGCATGGCAAGGAAGGTTTTGACCTGCTCGCGATTGTTCTTCAAATCCTTGAGTTCCTCGGTATTAAGATCGTACGTCTTGAACAATGGCCTGTAAAAGATCTTGTCCCGCGTGATCACCACGCGCTCTTTGGTCAGCTCAGTATACGCACCGCTCGTATCAAACACGATGACCGGATCAGACTTGGGCAGCTTGATGGGCGAACTCATATTGAACTTGCCGGACAATTGCAATGCCTCAAACTTGCCCAACTGCTCGCTGATGCCCCTCGGCAGTTTCAGCAAGGTCGGAATTGCCAGCAACAACATAACGACAAATGCAAGAATGAGCACTTTTGAGAAAAACCCGATGCTTTTATTGATGGATCGCTGACTGATTTCGCCCCAGTGCGACGGTGAGAATGTCTGAACAACCTCGCCAAGGAATTTCCGCATGAACTGCGCAGAGACATTCGCTTATTTAAACCATACGGTCGTTCACAAGATTATTATATTGCCTTCAAACTCAACGCGCTGTATGGAAAGTGGGATTGGGGAACGACAACAATTATATCATTTGGGCAATGTCGTACAGAAAATGCTTTGCGAACAGGGCATTCAGTCTTCACTTTCTGATTTGCCTGTGGTGCCATGCGACCTTGGTCTCGCGGTTCATGCGCAAGCCGACGGTTTTGCGCTCCGCTATGAGATTTCGTACTCATTACTTCAGGAAAAGGCATACCTCAAGAACATGCAGGTCGATAACAAGCCTGATGTTGACACTGCCGTCAGGAAACGTGTTGTGGCATTAGATCAACGCATCAAAGAAGCCCTTAAAGACTTTGTTTCTGACCACATCATCCATTATCCGTGATTTATTCACAGAACAGGATGATGTCTCTCGGGTCTTCCAGCATTTCCTTGACCTTGAACGTCTGGCTCACGAGTTTCATCAAGTGATCAAATGTTTTCGCGCGCTTCAAGATGCTGATTGCGAACCTGCCCGTACCTACACGCTTCATTTCGAGCAATGCACGTTCAGGATCAGAAAAATTGTGCAATGCGGTCAGACAGATTACGATACCAAAGCTATTGTCCTTGAACGGCAAGTGCTCGGCAACACCCTGCACGACCGGCATGCGCTTCCTTGCCTGCTGCACGAGCTCAAAGGTCGGATCGATACCGAACTTCTGACACGTGAACAATAATGAACTCAGACCCGTCCCGCACCCAACATCAAGAACTTTGTCAGTCTTCTGGTACGGCAAGCGCTCGAACACATGCTTGAGCTTGCCCAATTGTTCTTCGTGATGCAGTTCCTCATACCCTTGAGCAATCTGGGCATAGTAGCGCATGATTCTCTAGAGGTGAGTTAACTTTATATAATTGTCTGGGAATGCAATGATTATGGATGGGGGAGAGCAGTCTGGGCCGACCAAGCACGAACTTCGGGAACTGAAAAAACAAGAGAAGCTTGAGCAGCGGCAGCAGCAGAGCGCTGTCGCGCAGGAATCGAACAAGAAAAAACAGACCAAGACATACGTGGTCATTGCGTCACTCATCATCCTTGCCGTGGGAGGGCTCTGGTTCTGGTCACAACACGGCATCACGGGTAATGTTGTGGTTGATATCGGTGACCATCCTACGGTCGGATCTCCTGATGCGCCAGTAAAGATCATTATCTTTGGCGATTACCAATGCCCGTTCACCAAACGCTTCTGGCAGAACGCATTCCCGAAGATTCTTGAGAAATACAGCGACAAGATCCAGATTGCTTTCTGGCCTGTGCCGACTGCGAAACACAATTATGACCGCGAGTCAGCAATGGCAGCGTACTGCGCGAACGAGCAGGGTAAGTTCTGGGAATATACCAAGATTCTCTTTGACCGGCAAGGCGCTGCCACTGATGGTAATCTGATGGACTATGCACGCGAACTCCAGCTTAACGCAGATGCCTTCTGGCAATGCTATTCCTCGAACAAGTACAAGGACAAAGTCCAGCAGGATTATGTCGCAGGCCGCGAGCACGGCGTCGTCCAAACGCCCACGATCACGATTAATGAACACGTGATTAGTGGCGATCTGCCCTTCGAGGATTACAAGACGTTTATTGAATTCGAACTGCAGGGTTAAGAACATGCACGCACACGAGAAAGGATTATGCCTTCTCGGGATTATTGCGCTTCTCGCGCTGTTCCTCATGCTCTTGTATTTCAAAAACCTGACCGGCGCTGCGGTTTTGCAGTGTCAAACAGGGTATGTTTCGGCAGGTGATTACTGCGTCGAAAAGGCCTGCCAGAACAAACAAGTCAAGTGCATGGTGCAAGGCAACCTGATTAAGCGACCAGACTGCCACTGCACGGCGTATGTCGGCAAGTTTGTGTGCGGTATCAAGGGCGGCGAGAGGACTGCGGTCAAGCTGTCCACGTGCACAAGGCGGGGACAGCTGAACAGCGTGTGCGGCGTCTATGACAGCAATCGCAGACGATGCGTGGCTAAGTAGTTACTAATTAGTAGTTAATAATAGCAAGTTTTAAAAACATCAGTTGTCATTTCTTCTCATATGTCACACCTCGAAGATTTTGTTGGGCGGTATCATCAAAAAATGGATGCGAAGAATCGTATTGTGATTCCTGCAGACTGGCGTGAGACGATCAAACAACGTAATCCTGCTCAACCTTTTGTCTTGTATGCGGCAAGTGATCTTGATACTAACTTGATGATATATAATCAGTTTATTGCTCTTTATGATGTTAAAGGATATCAAATAATTCGTGGCAGTATAAACGGCAATAATTGTTATCGTCTCAAGATTGACAAACAGCACCGTATTTTACTCGCAGAAGAACTAGCAGAATTTGCGTTCTTGAAGAAAGATATTATTCTCGCGGCATCACCTGACAAAAGTCATATGCGTATTTGGGACCCAAAATGCTATGATCAATGGAATAGCATGACTAAATATCATGACTATAACAAGAAATAAGCAGTTGACCTGAAGAAACATCACCGCAATCTTAAAATAGTGGCTCGTTCCCGATTCTTCTCTGTGGCACTCAAGCAACCAACATCAATGGACGAATGCGTGTACTTCACGCGGCGTGTCAAGCCACAGGTTGTTGCGTGGGTGTTCCGCGAAAAATGCCCGAAATGCAAGAAAGAACTGATGAGCAAACCCACTGGCCCTAATGGCAAGGTGAAGATCCGCGCAAAAGAATACGTGTGTCCTGCGTGCGGTCACACCATGGAAAAGCAGGCCTATGAGGACACGCTCACTGCGAATATCGCGTATACCTGCCCGAAATGCAACACTTCGGGCGAAATCCAGATTCCGTTCAAGCGCAAGAAAGTCAAGATTCTTTATGAGGAAGAAGGCAAGGAAAAGACGGCCGATGCATTGCAATTCTCCTGCACGTGTGGTCAGAAGATTAATGTTACCAAGAAAATGAAATAATAGCAAAGGGCATAAATTATCGAAACGAAATAGTGCCCTTTGCTATACTATCGAGGGACACAATTTTACTATTGGTAATGTCCCTCGAAATAAGATTGAGGCAGCACCGACTGCGGTCGGCTGGTCTCATTTTATAAATAAAATGAGGTGAAACAATATGGTAGTCGCGGTAAGTATCAATTATTGGGCTGTGCTCGTGGCGACAATCGCGAGCATGGTGATCGGTTCGTTGTGGTATGGGCCTGTGTTCGGCAAGGCATGGATGAAGTTGATGAAGTTCAGTCCGAAGGACATCAAGAAGATGCGCTTAAGCCCTGCACAAGCAATGAGCATGGGTTTTGTCGCGACACTGGTGATGTCGTTCGTTCTCGCGCACTTTGTTGATTATGTCGGCGCAACCACGATCGGCACAGCTGCTCAGCTCGCATTCTGGCTCTGGCTCGGTTTCTCAGCACCCCTGCTGCTCGGCAGCTTCCTCTGGGAGAACAAGCCTTTCAAGCTCTGGGTGCTGAACGCAGCCCACCGCCTTGTCGAAATGATCGTGATGGCAGCGATCCTCGCAGTCTGGGTTTGATTTTTTCTCTTCTTTTTCTCTCTTTTTTTCAAGTAATCTTTATATATCATCACCCAACGCCCTATTCTCATGCCCAAACCAACATTTTACATCACGACCGCGATTGATTATCCGAATGCGCGGCCGCACCTCGGACACGCGTACGAGAAAATCATAGCTGACGCTCTCGCGCGCTGGCACCGGCAACTGGGCGAAGACGTCTTCTTCCTGACTGGAACAGATGAACACGGCGTCAAGATCGAAAAAACCGCAGTAGCACACGGCAAGACTCCCAAGCAGTTCGTGGACGAGATGGTCGTGCACTTTCAGGAATTGCTCAAGAAGCTGAACATTTCCAACAACGATTTCATCCGCACGACCGAAAAACGTCATGCGAAGGTGTGCAAGCAGGTCTGGCAAACAGTATTGGATAAAGGGTTAATCTACAAAGGACAATATGAAGGATTGTACTGTTCTGGCTGCGAAGCATTCTATACTGAGAAGGACTTGGTTAATGGATTGTGTCCTGCGCACCAGAAAGCACCTGAGCGTGTCAGCGAAGAATCTTACTTCTTCCGCCTCAGCCAGTTCCAAGAATTCCTGCTCAAGCATTTCACCGAACACCCAAACTTTTTGTTGCCGGACTTCCGCAAGAATGAAATCGTCAACCGGCTCAAGGAAGGACTCAAAGACCTGAGCGCGAGCAGAAAAACAATCCGCTGGGGCATCCCGCTGCCCAACGACAAGAGCCACGTGATCTATGTCTGGTTTGATGCGCTGCTCAATTACATTTCTGCCCTCGGTTATCCTGACGGAAGAAAATTCAAGAAATACTGGCCTGCGAACGTGCACGTCATCGGCAAGGATATTGCATGGTTTCACACCATCATTTGGCCCGCGATCCTGCATGCAGCAGGCATTCCCCTGCCCAAGACCGTACACACGCACGGCTGGGTGCAGCTCGGCGGCGAGAAACTGTCCAAGAGTCTCGGTACGGTTGTTGATCCTCTCGCGCTCGTGGACAAGTACGGTGCTGATGCAATCAGGTATTTCTTCCTTCGGGAGATTCCTGCAGGGCTTGATGGCGATTTCAACGAAGAAGCACTCATTGCCCGCGCAAACGCAGACCTCGGCGACGCCCTCGGCAATCTCTTGCAGCGCACAAGCGTCCTTGTGCACAAGAACTTCCAAGGACAGATCCCCAAGCCTGGCAGGTTCACCAAGGAAGACAAAGCACTCATCGAACACGCCAACAAGGTTTTTCCCGAAGCCAACGCATTCATCCAGAAATTCGAATGGCACCGCGCAGTCGAAACCGTCTGGAATTTCCTGCACGCATGCAACAAGTACATCAATGATACCGAGCCGTGGAATCTCGCCAAGCCAGGCTTGGCGACGAACTTGACAACGCCTGCTGGCGTTGGTCAAGTAGTGGAAGACAAACAACGGCTCGCGACAGTGCTCTATGTCGCTATCGAGAGCTTACGCCTTGCAAGCATTTTGACATGGCCATTCATTCCCACAAGCGCAGAACGCATCAGCGCACAACTCGGACAAAAACGAGGTACATTCAAACAGGCCGCGTTTAAGCGCTCAACCAAAGGAACGCTCACACAGCCAGAAATCTTGTTCAAGAAGATCGAGCCTGGCACAGCACCTGCCGTGCAAAGCACTTCTGTGTCAGCCGCGCCCAGACAAGAGCCAGCAACTACAATCGAACCGTTCAGAAAACTCATGCTCCGCGTTGCACGCATAGAAGACGTGCAGCCGCACCCGAACGCAGACAAATTATACGTGCTCAAGATCAACCTCGGAACTGAGCACCGCCAGCTCGTTGCCGGACTCAGGCAGCATTATCTCCCTGAGCAGCTCAAGAGCAAGCATATCGTAGTCATTGCGAACCTGAAGCCAGCCATGCTCCGCGGCATAGAAAGCCAAGGAATGCTTTTAGCAGCACAGGTTGGCAACAATGTCAAGGTACTCGAAGCACCACGCTCAGCGCCAGGCAGCGATGTCTTTGTCAAGGGCATCCCTTGCGAGCATGATCAAATCACGATTGAAGACTTTGCCAAGGTCAAGCTCACTACCAAAGACGGCAAAGCCGTGTACAAGGACATGTCCTTGAGGACAGATACTGAAGAAATCACGGTTGAGATCGGAGACAATGCAACCATCCGCTAAGTTGACGTTGCTCGGAGTCATTCTTTTTCCGATCGTGCTGCTTTTGCTGTTCGCGAACGCGCTCTTGTTCGATCCCACAATCTATCATGCCTTGCTCGCTCCTGAAGCGGTACCGGTCACCCTGCAGCTGCTTGATTATTTCAACAGCAAGACAGAAGTTCCTGCGGTGTTCAACGAGCGTGAACAATTGCACCTTGCGGATGTCAAGCGCGTGATTCGTGCCGTGCACGTGCTTTCGTTCGCGTTGTTCATCATACTCCTCATGTTGCTTTCCCACGCTGATCCTTCTCGTGTGTTCTCGCGCGGTTTCATCTTCCTGCTCGTGCTTCTCGGCGTCTTGGCCATCCTGCCTTTTAATCTCGTGTTCGAACATTTTCACCAATTCGCATTCGAACCCGGAAGCTGGATTTTTCCTGCAGAGAGCATGCTCATCAGGTTGTATCCTGTCGCGTTTTTCCGTACCTTTTTTCACGCCATTGTGACGTTTGCCGTAGTCTTCGGCGCAATCCTGGGACTGTGGGGCCGGACTTCGCTAGTCCAGCACAACAAAGCTTAAATATCATTTGCTATTCCTGAAGAGTAACAGAGATTTACTCTTCCAAAAGGGGGATTGTTGCTATGGTGCATGGACGGTCGATTGCGGTTCTTCTCACACTTGCGTTGATACTCAGTGGATGCGCACAATTGTTGCCGCCTGGCTGGAACGCGAGCACAAACAAATCACCGACCGCAGCAATCTCCATGGATATGGACAAAACAGGTGAAGACGTCACCGTGCTTGATGAAGCAGATGCGGCTGATGTGATGATGGAAGAACCTCCTGCAACTCCTGCAGCAGATATGCCGCGCAAGACGGTAGTTGAAGGCGAGCTCGTGAGCTTCCCCAACCTGCGTGCAACCGACCCTGATGGTGATACCATCGCGTACACGTTCACGCCACCCTTGGATGTTGCAGGCAAATGGCAGACCAAAGTGGGCGATGTAGGAGAGTATCGCGTCACGATCACCGCCAGCGACGGCAAGAACAGCGTAAGCCAAATCGTCATCATTGAAGTCACTCCCAAGAACCGGCCGCCCCAAATCAAGTTCGCAGCAAAAGAAATCAAGGTCAAGGAAGGAGATACTGTGACATTAGGCATACAAGCTACGGATCCTGATGGCGACAAGGTCACACTCACGTACGACGGTTGGATGAGCACAGACACGTATAAGACAACCAACACCGATGCAGGCTTCCATGAAGTCATAGCCATTGCTTCTGACGGCACATCAACAGTCCGCGAAACCATCCGCGTCGTTGTTGAGAACGTCAACCGCGCGCCAACCATCAATCAGATCACTGACATCATTATCAAGGAAGGCGACAAGATCACCGTCAACCCCACCGGGACAGATCCTGACGGCGACAGGGTGATGTTCCTCTACGGCTCGCCTGTCAAGCCTGACGGCACATGGCAGACCACACGGCAGGACGTCGGCAAGTACCGCGTCAATGTGACGGCAAGCGACGGCACGCTCACGGCAACCACGAGTTTCCTGTTGGTTGTTGAATCCTTGAATGCACCACCTGTCATTACCATCGCAGACCTGATTGCGGTGGACGAAGGCATGACTGTAACATTGCAGCCCAGCATCACCGATGCCGAGGGCGACGAGCTCACCATCAGCTATGCGGGCTGGATGAACGGTCCCACGTACACGACCTCGTACGAGGACTCTGGCTCGCACCTCGTGACGATCACGGCAAGCGACGGCATCAACCAAGTCAAGAAGGACATCACGGTGATGGTCAACGACGTCAACCGCCCGCCAAGCTTCGGCGGCGGAGCATTCAGTTAAGAAATTTTTTTATTTTATCATTAATAATTCTTGAGAATGGCGACTGCTGCAAGATGTTGGCCTTCTGCCATGGCAGCATCATTCATTGCCACTTTTGTTCTCGGCAGGACAATGACTGCATTGTTCTTTTCAACCTTTGATTCGACCTTCTTGAAGGCATTACTCAATTCTGCAAGAAGCTTCTTGTACTGATCCTCATAGTCTTCATACCATTCCTTAAACGAGGCAATCTGGATAATGAGCGCGGGAAAATGATCCAATGCCCAATCTTTTCCCCATCGTGGAAGATTGGTGATTACGCGCGCACGCGCGTCTCCCAAGGTCTTCAAGTCCAATTCAGTAATGAGATTTGCAGGAAGCGCGCATTGTTCTCCACAGAATGTTACTCGATCAACAGAAACAATCCTATCCATGTTCAGAACACTGTGGTACTCAGATATATAAACATTGTCGAAACGCGAACTACATTCTCCACCATATCAAACTTTAAATGCACCATCTGCCTGATCGACCTCGTGCTGCTGAAGTCATTGCGTCTCAAGAATATCCGAAGTTATCTTGAGCAAGACATCACGTTTCCCGAAGGTATTGTGCTGCTTGCTGGCGACATCGGCGCAGGAAAATCGACAATTCTTCTTGCCATTGAATTCGCGCTGTTTGGCTTGTTGCGCGGCGAGCTTTCAGGAAGCGCGCTGTTGCGGAACGGCGCACGTGAAGGCAAGGTCGAACTCTCCTTTATGATCAACGACCGAACGTACACGATCGGCAGGACGCTCAAACGCACCAAGACAAGTGTTGAACAGGATGCGGGATATCTTGTTGAAGACGGACTGCGCAGGGAACTCACTGCCATCGAGCTCAAGGCAGCTGTCCTGCACCTGCTGGGCTATCCTGACGACCTGCTCACCAAGAGCAAAAGCCTCATTTATCGCTACACCGTCTACACTCCACAGGAAGAAATGAAGCGCATCATCCTTGATGACACGGAAAGCCGGCTCGTCATCCTGCGCAAGGTGTTTGACATCGAGAAATATCGCAGAATCTCTGACAATGCGAACACGTACGCAAAACTTCTCCGCGAACGCAAGCGCGCGTACGAGGGACAATTGGTCGATGAACCGCTCAAGCAGCAACAGTGGGAGCAAAAACACCAGGATGCGCGCGTTGTCCAGCAGGCATTGCTGGATATCCAGCCACGCCTCAACACGGCGAGACAGGCAGTGCGCGAACACAAGGCCGGGCTTGAGGCATTTGAGCAGCAGCGGGCAGCGCTCCATAACCATCGTGCTTCCCTCCAGGCAACTGAAGCAGAACTTATCATGCTCGCACAGCACCACCAGCAAACCCAGACAGAGATCGCGCAGCTCGCAAACGCCCAGCAGGAGATTGCTCCCGTTCCCGCACTTCAGGATATCACGCAATCGCTCCAGCAGAAACAGCAAGAACTCCAACTCATTGACCAGGAAGTGAACACGCACATCGCTGCGCACGCAGAGCTCAGGGCGACCAGGCAGTTGAGCGAGAGCACCCTGCGCAAGATCATGGCGCTCGAACACTGCCCGACCTGCCTCCAAATGGTCGATCCTGCGCACAAGCACCAGATCGCAGAGCAAGAACAACAAAAAGCGCAATCGCTTGCCACGCAATTAGAATCCTATGAGCACGCAGTCATGCAGAGCAAGCAGAAGAAACAGCGCATACTGCAGGAACTCACGACACTCCAACAACACCATGCTGCTGCACAGACAGCACAGGTCAAACTCCAACACGCGCAGCTCAACCAGCAGCGCAAACAACAGCTCGAGATCAGGCTTGCGCAGATCACTGCTGCCCGAACAACTGCAGAAGCGCGCAAGCAAAGTGCTGTCGCACAACTGCACACTCTTCCTGACCTCGAGCAACGCTTCCTCACAGGAAAACAACAACTTGATGTACTGCTCCGCCAAGAACAGCAGGTCGTGGTCGAGCACGCCACGCTCGTGGAACACGCAAAGCACCTCCGCGAAACGCTCACGCTCTTGGACCAAGACCTTACTGTGAAACGGCAGGTGCGAAAACAACTGGAACAACTCAACGTCTTGCATCACTGGGTTGATGAGTTCTTCAGCGGACTCATGACTGTCATGGAAAAACATGTCATGACCAAGGTCTATCATGATTTCAATGCATTCTTCCAGCAATGGTTCGGTCTTTTGATCGAAGATGAGGTGCTTGTAGCACGACTTGACGAGACATTCTCGCCGATTGTGCAACAGAACGGCTATGACATCGAGGTTATGAACCTGAGCGGTGGCGAAAAAACTGCCTGCGCACTCGCCTATCGCTTGGCATTGAATCGCGTCATCACCCATCTCCGTTCAGGCATCCACACCAAGGACGCACTCATCCTTGATGAGCCTACGGACGGCTTCAGCGCAGGCCAGATTGAACGCCTGCGGGATGTCTTGGAGCAATTACGGGCCCGACAAATCCTTCTGGTCAGTCACGAAGCAGCCATTGAGAGCCTTGCCGACCACGTCCTCCGCGTGGTGAAGGAAGAACACACGAGCAAGATTGTCGCGTGAACCACGCGGCTCGCCAAGAGCGTCGCGACTCAAAAGAGACGCTCTTGGGGTTGTCGTCTAAAACGAACACAAAGTATAAATAGGAGTAAAACCCCGAGACAACGTCTGGTGAGCGGAGTGAAAAACTTTCTCTGGGTCATTGTCGCGGTCATGCTTTCGAGTGTTGTGGTCGCACAGAATTTCACTGCCGAATTCTCGCCTTCTCAGCAGTCTATCGGTGCCAATGAACTTGCGGAATACAACGTCACGATCTATCACGATTATCCAAGCATAGAGTTCTTTGTGATTTATTCTCCAGAAGTGCTCTGGGACATCCGCACCAAAGATGCCCTTCAAATCCTGCCCAACAAAGAATTCACCACCACGCTCACTATCCAGCCCTTGAACATCAATCCCGGGCTGTATGGCGTGCCTATCCATGTCAAGCGCACCGGAACAAACCAAGTTCGCAAGGCACAATTATTCATGGAAGTCGGCGGCGTGCCCACAGCAACCACGTACCTTCCTGCCATCCGCGGCACAGTCGAAGTGCCTGCTGCGGTTGATCCGCGCGACGACATTGTCATCACAGTCAATCTTGAGAACCAGAACCGCCGCAACCTGACCAAGATCGATGTCAAGGTGCGCAGCAATGTCATCAATCAGGATTACGTGACTTCATTGAACCCCTTGGAACGCAAGACGGTGAGATTCACGGCACGCGTCGATGCACGCACGTCGCCCCAGCGCGACACGATGGAAGTTTCTGTCATTGCTCCTGAAAAAGACCGTGGATTCCAATTCGACCTGCCGCCTGTTGACTATGATATCGGCTCGTATGGCAAACTTGTGCCTGTCATCGAAGTCGCGAAGGCTTCCCTCAAGACCACGCGCCTGATCACAGTCATGAATGACGCGAACATCGTGCTCGAAGAACCCTACTTGTTATCCTTGGGCTGGTTTGAGCGCGTATTTACCAGAACCGATCCTAAGGCACGCGTCGAGAATGGCAAATTAGTCTGGGATGTCAAGCTGAACGTCGGCCATGCGATGGAACTCCGCGTGACCACCAATTACCGGCCGCTTGCAGTTGCCATCATTCTCGGCCTTATTGTACTTGTGCTTTATTTTGTCCTCAGGAGTCCGCTGGTGATTGCCAAATCCGCAACCGTCTTGAGCACGCGCGAAGGCGGCATCAGCGAACTCAAAATCCTGCTTGAGCTCAAGAACCGGTCACGCAAGCCCGTCCACCAAGCCACAGTCATTGACCTCGTGCCACGCATTGCAGAACTCTTGAAAGATTACGAGGTCGGCACGCTTGCTCCGGCCAAGGTCATCCGGCACGAGCGCAAAGGCACCATCGTACGGTATGAAGTTGGCGACATCATGCCCTATGAAGAACGCGTGATCTCCTATCGTGTCAAGTCCACGCTCAGCATCCTCGGCGGCGTTTCCTTGCCTGTGGCTGTATCCAAGTTCACTACGGCAACTGGCAAAGAACGCACGACACAATCCAACGCACCGAAAGTCAAGTTCTTAGGATGACGTGGAAAACTACGTTTTCCGCGGATGGTCAAGAACTCCTCTTGACCATGATAAAGTTTAAAAGCAGCCCTGATTCTCGTCGTTGTATTCCCCGCGTAGCTTAGCGGCAAAGCATTCGGCTGTAGAGAAGTCGCCCATCGACCACGGCGCACGCCAAGGCATGAACATGGGTCAGCACGCTGAGCCCGAAAGATCGCTGGTTCAAATCCGGCCGCGGGGATTAACTTTTGGTATAGCCCCTGGGCTGTTAAAATATTTCTGCCCCGAATATTTATAAACAAAGCGTTACTTGGTGAAATTATTGGTCGATTAGGGAAAGTGGAGAAAACAAACATGAAATGGAAGAAACTGCATTTTAGAAAGAACAGAACAACATACAGCAGAAAAACAAGAAAGAAAGTGGCCTGAATATAAAGCAACATGATCACAAAAAAATGATAACCATAAAAAACACCAAACTTGCAAGGAATGGTTCAACTGCACAAAATTTCTGACCAAGTCTACCAATGAGGCCGCGGGGATATTTTTCTTTTTTTACACGTATTCCCACACGTCTACGTCACCGCCAGACTTGCCGTACTTGCCTTTGGCAGTGTTGAGAATGACTCCTGCGACCTTCTCAGGCGGAACGCCGGTGAAGCCGGTCATTTTCGTGGCAGTCGCGCCGGGATTGACAGAAATTACTGGAATGTCAAGTTCGAGCGCGAGTGTTTGTGTAAAACCCCGCACGCCATACTTGGTCGCGCAATAGGTCGAGAGTGTCGCGTGCGGACTCTTGCCTACGCCACTGCTGATGTTGAGAATCATATCCGTGACGTGCGGCAGGCAGGCACGCGTCATCTTGATCAAGCCTTCAAGATTCGTCCGCACCTGTGACGTGATTTCCTGAAAAGTCTGTTGGGCAAGCGGCTTCCACGCGATCGTGCCTGCATTATTGATAAGGATTGCAACCTTCTTGAACTTTGCCGTTGCTTTTTTGACTGTATTCTGGATGCTCTTGTCATCGGTCACGTCCAACTGCAGCACGAGCACATCGGGAGCGCCGAGTTCCTTGCACTGTTTTGCCGCAAGTTCTGCCTCAGTCTTATGGCTACGATAGGTCAGAATGATTTTTGCCCCTTCTTTGGCAAATGCGTACGCAGTAGCACGACCAATACCCTCGCTTGCACCGGTGATCAGAACGACCTTGTCCTTGACTGAACGCATACATCCCTGAGGGAAGCTCAGGTATTTATTCTTTTGGGGAGGGATATCTTTTTATAGTCCGTCTTTGTTGGTTGAAACCGATGAACACGATCAGAAATGTCCATCTGCTTACTGTTGTTGTGATCCTGATCAGCATCATTGCGGCAGTACACGCGCAACAAATGCAATCGCGGAACCCTGCAATTGGTGGACGAATCCAGTGTTTGGACGGCAGTCTTGTTGAATCCCTTGCGAAATGCCCACTGCCGAAGAGTAGCGTCCAGAAAGTCAAGGCACGCAAGACGACTGCAGCACCTGCTGCAATGGCAGCAAAGCCTCTCGTGCAACAGCTTCTTGCTCGTGCACCCAAGCGCTACTGGTTTAAGAGCGATGACTTCCCTCCAGCGATCACGGTCATCGGCGCAAAACGTGCGACTGCAGCAGACAAGCACAAACTCATCTGGGATACAAATACGAAACAAGCTTATTTCTTTGCAGGAAATATGCTTGAGTCGTGGGTTAATGCCAAAATCCGCAATGTCACCACGCCGCATTTGCCAATGGGTGAGCAACGGTACATTCCTGCGTTCTACCAACTCACCCTGACTGGTGACAAGCAGCGCGACGAGCCTGGGCTTGCAAGTTATAAGCGCCCACCACAAGAAGTGTTACGCAAGCTCAGCAAGGCGGTCTCGGTCAAGAGCCCCACTGACTGGCTCGCAGCGTACCAGAACGCAGTGCCCATCAAGATCGACACGTCCACACGGACACTCAAGCTCAAGCGGCCAATACTCTCAAACTTGTCCATCTACTTCAATCATTCAGACGGTTCAGGCAAGATCCTCGTCATGCGGTTTGATCCCTACTACAAGCTGCCGCTTGTTGTTGAGGAATACCGTAGCATGGAGCGCGGCGAAGGCAAGGGTATGCTGAGCATGCGCAAATACTATATTGATACCTTCATGTTCCGCGGCGGACGACGCGTGCCGATCTCACCAAGCGTGGTCCTCCTGCCCAAAAACAATGTGATCATCACAGAATCCCTCTGGCGTCAATACCAAGACGACATTGGCAAAGGATGACCATGCGCGCATATTGGGCACTTTGTTTTTTTGCGTTCTTGATAGCATGTCAAACACCGCAAGCACCACAAAATATCACTCCAACAGTACAATGCACTCCTCCCTATTATGAATACACTCCGGGTGATTGCTGCCTGGACAAGGACACGAATCGCATCTGTGATCGTGATGAACCCCAGTACATCCGTGGCCCGATCGTCATCAATAAAACCAAGGACGTTCTTGTCGCGCCCAAGCCGGTGGTGATGTCTGATGTTTTGATCAAGTTCCGGCAGAACGTGACCGGTTATTCCTTCTACCACGGCAAAGCCCAGTACTTTGTCAAGGATAAACTCGTGCATGTCATGCTGGATCCGATCAAGGAATTGTCCTTCATGACCAACAAGACAATCCGGACCCACATCACTGACATTTATGTCGATCGGGAGGAACATAAGGCAACCGGCTATTGTGATCCGCGCACTGAGGAAAAGATTCTCGGTACTGGATTCAAGGTCGATCGCAGCGTTTGCATGAAACTCATCAACGTGCCCATCGCATTGCCGTATGAGGACTACAATCCAGTCCTGCCTGAGGACTGGCTTGAGAAATTCAAGGACATGACGCCCACGCGTGTGGAAACAACCGATCAATATATCAAAGAACCAACCGGCTGGAAGCTCGTGAATCCTGTCCTGTACTTTGTCGATGCCACGAGCGCAGTCATCCTGCGCTTGGAATCCCGAACCGGCCTGCCGGTCAAGGTCGAGACCAGTGATGCAAACGATCCCTCAACAACAAATGTAGAGACGTACACCTGGCTTGTGCCCAATGACGTCAAGTCCGAAGAAGTCACGCACCAACCCTTTGCACGATAGAAAAGGTTTAAAAAGCACTCCGTTCTCCGTGCATTCCATTGCCCGTGTAGTCTAGTGGCCTAGGATGGGACCCTGTCGCGGTCCCGACCCGGGTTCAAATCCCGGCGCGGGCGTCATTTTTTCTTATCAAAAATCGGACGGTAGCGGTCGCACAGCGCAAAAGAGTATACGACCCCATCCTCGATCTTTTCTATCGTATTCTTGTTTTGGAATGGGCACTTGTAGATCCCAGTGCATTCGCACACTTGCTCTTCTTCATTATAGAACATCTGGTCGCCTTTCGCGCACCCTTGAACTTTATCGTTTGCGCCCCAAAGCTTCCTATCAAGACCGTCCGGAGTATCCATATACTGCAGTATACAATTCAGCCTTTATAAATTTTCAGAAAAATATCAAGGAAGCGTCACCAGTGGGGGCAGGCAGAAGGGCATGAGGCCTATCTCAAACTCCCACTTGCCCTCATAGCACGTGATGTGTTTCCCTTCCGGAAGGTATTCTCCTTTGAAACTCTCAGGATATACTGATTCATACTGCCGCATGCAGCCATCTTTATCTGGCGGGACAGGGCACTGAGGGAGGGTCATGTCTGTCTTGCTGAAAAACATAGGTATCTCTGACTCTGTCCTCAACTCCATTCCGTAACCATACCAACAACCATTGTCGGGGCAGAAATGTGCCTCATATGCTTCCTTGGTTATCCTACGGCCTGCCTGACCAGTGATAGACAGGTCTTCCATAATGACAAAAATGCCCACCAATGCCACAGCCACAACGATGATAAGGTGTTTCATTGTTCGAACTCTATCGCCGCGAACGCCCGCTGTATGACTTCTGGTAATGCAGGGTGGACGTGCACTGCGTTGAGAATGCCGTCAACGCCAAGCTTGCCTTTCATTGCTACGATGACTTCATGAATCAAGGTTGATGCGTCTGTGCCGAGAATATGACATCCGAGAATGGCGCGTGTCTTGGGGTCTGCAAGAACTTTGACAAACCCATCCTTGTCTTCAATACTGTGGCCATAAGCAGCATTGTGATACTTGTACTTGCCGATCACGTACGGGATCTTCTTTTCCTTGAGCTCCTCTTCTGTCATACCAACGCTGCCAATCTGTGGTGAGGAAAACACTGCATGCGGCATGGCATCATAGGGAACCTTGACTTTGTTCTTGGGATTCACTGCGTTGTGCATGGCGTATTCTGCCTCAAGATTAGCTGAATGTTTGAATAAGTACACGCCGGCAATATCGCCGATTGCCCAAATGCCCGGTACGTTCGTCTCCATGTATTCGTTCGTCGTCACAAAGCCTGGCTTATGCGTCATAATGCCGCTCTTGGTAACGTCGAGAATGTCGGTATTCGGAATCCTGCCGGTGGCAACAAGCAATTGTTCGCCAACCACGACGTGCTTCTTGTTTCCGACGGTATACTCGACTGCAATCTGTTTGCCTTGCGGGAACACGCGCTGCGTGTTCGCATTCAGCACGACATTATGCTTTCGCGAGAATGCTCGGGTAAACGCTTGCGCGACCTCAGTATCTTCATTCGTGAGCAACCAACCTGAGCGCTGCAAGATTGTGACCTTGGTCCCGAGCGAGCCAAAAAAGTGCACGAGCTCAGAAGCAATGTAACCACCACCAATCACGACCATGCTCTTGGGTTGTTTTGGTAAGCGAAGTGCTTCATCAGATGTGATGTACTTGACCTTGTCGAGTCCTGGAATGGGCGGTACTGAGGGTCTCGTGCCTGCGCAAATGAAAATCTTGTCTGCGGTAATGATGTCCTTGCCGACCTTCAGCTTCTTCCTGCCGACGAACCGAGCAGTGTCTTTGTACACCGTGATGTTTTTCACCGTACGGTTTCCCTGCTCAATCTCACGCGCTTCAGTATCGACGGTACGAGTAACTCTGCTGACGATCTTCTTCCAGTCGATGCCGGTCACTTTTGCGGAAATACCGAACAGCTGAGCTCGCTGGATGGTCTCCATGACATCAGCGCTGTGGATGAGCATTTTTGAAGGAATGCAGCCGCGGTTCAGGCACGTGCCACCAAAAGGACCTTGATCAATGACTGCGACCTTGAGCCCACGCCGTGCAGCTTCAGAAGAAATGAGCAGGCCCGAACCTGCACCTACAACAATGGTGTCATACCTCTTTTCCATGCGTGTTCCTGAGGATACGAGGTATAAATGCTTTATCCTTTGCTATCCTTTATAAAACCTCAACCGGTAGATTTATATACTGGAGTATATACGTCAAAAGTACAAGACAAAAGGTAGTACGGATACACGACAACAGGTATCTGTGATTGAGAAGAACCTTATTTCTTCTCGGGTCTATCTTTTGTCTAAGTACAAAGGATAGAAACCGAGCATATTGGTTTCGGAGTAACAAACCATGAAGTTTACAGAGATGAATCTGAAGCCTCACTTTATCGAGGCATTGCAGAAACAAGAGATTACTGAGCCGACCAAGGTCCAGGCAGAAGCGATTCCTCTCCTCATGCAGGGCAAGGACATCATTGTCCGTTCCAAGACTGGTTCAGGAAAAACCATCGCATTCCTGATTCCCATCATGCAGCGCTTGCACCCGCAAGGACTGCAAGCACTGATCCTCGCACCGACGCGAGAACTGGCAGTGCAGACCGAGAAGGAGATTCGCAAGCTCGACAAGAACGTCCGTTCGCTCACCGTCTATGGTGGCGTCGGCATCAATCCTCAGATTGACGCGCTGGCGCGCGGCGTCGAGATCGTCGTGGGGACACCCGGACGCATCCTCGACCACATGGAACGCGGCACCATTGACTTTTCAGAACTGCGATTTGTCATCTTGGACGAAGGAGACCGCATGCTCGACATGGGCTTCATCGAAGACGTTCAACGCATCCTGAGCGCAACGCCTAAACAACGCCAGACTGCATTATTCTCGGCGACCATGCCTTCAGAGATCGTCATGCTCAGCGAGGATTACATGAAACCTGACGTGCAGCGCATTATCCTCGAACAGGACGAAATCACAGTCAACAAGATCCGACAGGTCTGCTACGGTCTCGACCAGAGGGAGAAGCTGGACACGCTCGTCAGGGTCTTGCACAAGCCCGACTCCAAGAAGGTCATGGTCTTCTGTAATACCAAAAGCTGGGCAGACAGCCTCGGCAGGATCCTCCGCAACAAGGGATTCCGCGTCGGCAGCCTGCACTCGGCATTGAGCCAGCAGCGCAGGAACATCGTCATCCAGGACTTCAAGAACAACCAGTTCAACATCCTGGTCTGCACAGACGTCGCCGCGAGAGGATTGCACATCGATGACGTCACGCACGTCATCAACTATGACTTACCCAAGAATCCGAAGGACTACATCCATCGTATTGGCCGCACAGGCCGTGCAGGAGAAGAAGGCGATGCTATCAGCTTCTGCACGCAAAAGGACGAGCCTTTACTCAAGAATATCGAGCGCGAAATCCAGATGACAATTGACTTGCAGACCCTTACGGGCGGCAAGTTCCAGCGCGTGGAACGCCCCCAGCTCACGGCAACTGCTACGGTTTCAGACGGTGACTGGGGCAACCTGCTCGACTGAGATAGTTTTATAAACCGCCTTTTTTCTTTTCTCACTTATTCGGGCCCGTAGTTTAGCGGCATAACGCCTCGTTGACGTGTCTGCAAGACTCAGAATCGAGGAGGTCACCGGTTCGAATCCGGTCGGGCCCATCAGGATTCAAGCACAGAAACAATCGCCATCGAACCGGTGATAGACCAACTCGTAGGTTGGGCGTGTCGCCAGTTCGAATCTGGCCGGGCCCATAGGCACGGACAGGCTCGCTAACAGCAGTTGGCCGCTGTCTGGTCGGGCCCATATTCTCAGTGTTGCCCGTTATCTTGGTGATTATTCCTAATCTCGCGGGCTAAGTTTTTGACAAGATTGATGAGTACGGATTGTTCCTTTTCAGGAAGCCCGTACAAGCGCATCTCAATCGGATCGCGATATATCTCTCCGTCGAGTATTTTGAGCGCGTACTCGAGATGATTGAGAGGAACACCGTCTGTGGTGAGCTCCTCGCTCATCTGTGGACTGTTCGGCAAACGGAACCTCAGATAAAGGCCTTGGAGTCTTGCAGTATAGGATCCGCTTGGGTGATAAACGATTTCAAGATTTCGGTGCATAGCGAACAAAGGATAGGCGCTCCATATAAGCATTTCTGTTCTTGAACACAATCATTTCTTCAAAGCAACATGTCGTCAACAAAGTTGACGAGCATGCTCGCGGTTTTCACCAATTTATAGACTGGTGGAAAACCGCGACATTTATAAACCTGAAGACTCCCATCGCAGCTGAAAAAGATGGAGCGCAGCAAGCATTTTCCCAAGGATGGCGTTTTCAAGTACTTCTTTATCATCCTCTTTATTGCGATCTTTGCGCTTGCGTTATGGGTCACGTCACCGCTGTTGAATGCGTTGCTCGCGAGCGCAGTCGTGGCATATGTTTTTTACCCGCTTTACAACTGGCTCGGCAGATTCCTGAAATCCAAGAACCTCCGTGCAGTACTCGTTTCCGCATTCATCGTCCTCTTGTTCATTGGTCCACTGTTCCTCGTCATCGAATCCACTGCTCCGGACGCGCGCTATGTCTATGTCCGTGCCAAACAAAAAATCCTGACAGGCGAGCTCTTTGATGTGAGCTGCCCGGTCGGCAAGGAAACCGCCTTGTGCGCATTATCCGCCCGCGTTCAAGAAGTTGTCAAAGACCCAGAGGTCCGTTATTACCTCGATGATGTCGTGAGCAAGGCCACAAACTTCATCCTCACCAAGGCATCTGGTCTGGTATTTGCATTGCCGATCATCTTCATCAACCTCTTTGTCACGTTCTTCGCAGTCTTCTATCTGCTCCGGGATGGCAAGACGCTTGCAGACAATATCAAGAATCTCCTGCCCATCAATCCGCATCACCGTGAACATATCTTCAAGAAGCTCAAGGATGTTGCGCACGCAGTTGTGTATGGTTCGTTAGTAATCGCGATCATTCAAGGTACATTAGGCTTGATTGGCTTCTGGAGCTTTGGCATTTCGTCGCCCTTGTTCTGGGGATTCATCATGGCCATTTTCGCCCTCGTGCCCTTTGTCGGAACCGCGGTCATCTGGTTGCCGGCTGCACTCGTCATGATTGCCACAGGCTCGAGCGAAGGCGACCCGACCATGCTCTGGAAAGGCGTCGGGCTGCTCCTGTACGGCTTCTTCATCATTTCCGGCATTGATAACTTCCTCAAGCCAATGCTTATCGGAGACCGCGCAGGCGTGCATCCGGTGCTCATCATGATCGGCGTGCTCGGCGGCCTTGCCATTTTCGGCTTTGCAGGATTCATCATCGGCCCCTTGGTGCTTGCGGTCTTCACGGCATTCCTCGACATCTACCGCCGCGAATACGAAGAGGCATAGTCCGATGAAGCTTATCGTTAAGGACATTGAGAGAGCACAGCTCTCTCAAGCCTTTGACAGTCTTTGGAGTGATATGCGATGAAACTGACTGTCAAAGATATGGACATCGCTACTGGCGACGTCCAAGTCGTGATTCTCAATGAAAAGGACGCTGCCCTGCTTGACCTTCATACGGGAGATCGCATCTTTCTCCAGAAAGGCAGCCGCAAAACAACTGCTGTTCTTGATATTGCACAAAGTGAACGTGCTGTGCCGATTGGTAGCATCGGTTTGTTTGAAGAAGTGCTTGCATCACTCTACGCAGTGCACGGCGACACGGTCACGATCAAGCTTGCCAAGAAGCCCCTCAGCATTGGCTACATCAAGAAAAAACTTGATGGCAAGGAACTCACTGCGCAGGAAATCTACGAAATTGTCAAAGACATCGGCAGCAACAAGCTCACTGACATTGAGCTCACCAGCTTTGTGACTGCAAACTATCTCGCAGGCATGTCTGATATTGAAATCATCCACCTCACCAAAGCAATGGCCCTCACCGGCACCCAGCTCAGGATTGCCAAAAAACCAGTCGTTGACCTGCATTGTATTGGTGGCGTGCCGGGAAACCGCACCACGCTCATTGTCGTTCCCATCCTCATCGCTGCCGGCCTCACGGTTCCGAAAACAAGCTCGCGCGCCATCACGTCTCCTGCAGGAACCGCAGACACCATGGAAGTCCTTTGCCCAGTCTCACTCCCCATCTCCAAACTCTACCAGATTCTTGACAAGGTCGGAGGGTTCATCATCTGGGGCGGTTCAGTGAACCTTGCTCCTGCAGACGACCGCATCATCAAGGTCGAACACCCGCTCAGCATTGACGCTGAAGGCCAGATGCTCGCATCAATCATGGCCAAGAAAGCGAGCGTGAGCGCCACGCACCTGCTCATAGACATCCCGGTCGGCAAAGGCACAAAGGTTGAGGATCGCAAACAAGCAGTCCACCTCAAAGCCCACTTTGAACGGCTCGGAAAAGAACTTGGCATCAAGGTCATCACCATGATCACCGAGGGTTCTCAACCGATCGGCAATGGCATCGGGCCAGTGCTTGAAGCCCGGGACTGCCTCTGGGTGCTCAGGAATGATTCCCGCGCACCGCAAGACTTGCGGCAGAAGAGCCTTGAAATGGCCGCAGCGCTCCTGGAATTCGTGGGCAAGGCAGCCAAAGGCCAAGGAATGAATCTTGCAACCAAGTTCCTGAACAGCGGACAGGCGTACAAGGCCTTTGTTGACATGGTGCGCGCGCAAGGAGGCAAGGACATTGATCCTGGAGTGCTCAAGCCGGGTGCAATCCAATACACGTATGCTGCGTCCCGTGCTGGCAGCATTGCCTGTCTGGACAATGTCGCGATCTCACGTATTGCGCGCATGGCAGGAGCGCCGCGTGACCAAGATGCAGGCATCCTCCTCCACCATCACTGCGGAGATCACGTTCGGAAAGGAGAACCCATCATGACGATTTACGCACGCAGCAGAGAAAAACTCAATTATGCTCTTGAGATGCTCAAGGAGCTCGATGGAATTATTGTCCAGTAACGCGATGCTGGCGCTTGTGTTCTTCGTGCACTGCGATGAGTACTCGGTGCGACGTATAGAAGCGTCCCCGCAATGCTCTTAATAACCGCTGCACGCTCCGAATGCTTCGGCCAACAACCCCTGCCTCGCGCACAAGGCGTGCTTCCTTTGCAACTTCCTCTGCCTCGCGGAACATCCGTGCCTCACGGAGCAATACTGCTTCGTGGGCTAATTTCTGTGCAGTCTCACTGATTTCTTCGCCAATGCGGAAAATGCCTGCGATCTGCGCATACGCTCGGAATGCAAGATAGAATGGAAATACGGCAACCATGTCCAACCAGTAGAGCTTGAAAAACGTTCTCACATTTTTCGTCTTGAACCATTTGAATATGAGATCTACAACAAAGAAGAACACGATGACGCTGTCAAAGATCGTGATCCACGGCTCGTATTCCCCCAAATGCACCAAGGTCCAGAACGGGTTCTCCAGCACGAGCACAATTGCAAGCGCTACCACCAAATACGGAATGATGTGGTCGGTAAAATGCTCAAACTCACGAGCAGCCTGCGGGAAAGCGCCCACCTTCTTTTTTTCCATTCCTCGCAACGGTTCAGTTCAGGCATAAAAGCTTTTCGTCCGCTCAAGCACAACCATTTTAAACAGCCTACTTCTCTCGATTTCCATGCCTGATGATATCTACCAGGAAAGCCTCAAGCTCCACGAAGCAAAGAAAGGCAAGCTTTCTGTTGCCAGCAAGATGCCTTTGGAGACCATCAAGGACTTGTCGCTCGCCTACACTCCTGGTGTGGCAGAACCGTGCAGGCAAATCGCAAAGAATCCTTCTGACGTCTACCGCTACACAATCAAGGGCAACACGGTCTGCGTGCTCTCCGACGGCAGCAAAGTCCTTGGTCTCGGCAACTTGGGAGCGCACGGTGCAATTCCTGTCATGGAAGGCAAATGCGCCTTGTTCAAACGCTTTGCCAACATTGACGCATGGCCCATTTGTGTGCAGTCACAAAAGCCTGAAGACATCATCATGATTGCCAAGAATATCGCGCCAATCTTCGGCGGCATCAACCTCGAAGACATCACTGCTCCGGGCTGCTTTCAAGTCGAACAAGCATTGCAAGACATTGGCATTCCGGTCATGCACGACGACCAGCACGGCACTGCAGTGGTCGTGCTTGCAGCGATGATCAATGCCGTGAAGCTCGTTGGCAAGGACTTCAAGGGCATTGTTGTCGTGATCAATGGCATCGGAGCAGCAGGAGTCGCCATTGCCAATATTCTGCAGCGCGGCGATCCAGCAACCAAACGACAACCAGTCAAAGATATCATACTCTGTGATACCACTGGCATTCTTTATGCAGGCAGGAAGGAAAATATGAATCCCTTCAAGGCAGAACTTGCGCAACGCACAAACAAAAGCAAACTCGCTGGCAAGCTTGCTGATGCGATGCATGGAGCAGACGTCTTCATCGGCGTGTCTGCACCCAAGCAAGTCACACAGGACATGATACGTTCCATGGCGCCAAAGTCCATCGTCTTCGGTCTCGCCAATCCTGTGCCTGAAATCATGCCTGAAGAAGCCAAGGCAGCAGGCGCTGCCATCGTTGCAACAGGCAGGTCGGATTATCCGAATCAAGTCAATAACGTGCTTGCCTTTCCCGGCATCTTCCGCGGAGCACTTGACGTTCGTGCTCCAAGAATCACCGAAGCCATGAAACTCGCAGCAGCACAAGCACTCGCAAGTGCCGTTCAAAATCCAACTCCAGAAAAAATTATTCCTTCTCCCTTTGATCCGGGAGTGCATGAACGCATTGCACGAGCAGTGATGGACGCTGCAAAGAAATAGCTACGTTCGCACGCCGGCGGCAGGATTTGAACCTGCACGTCCTTGCGGACAGCGGTTTTCAAGACCGCCGCACTACCAGGTTATGCGACGCCGGCAAATGAGAAGACTTGCATTCTGGCAGTTTAAAAAATATGCGGTTTAGAAACATTAATTAATCAGTTTGCGTGTTTGTGCCGTGCAATGGAGCATGACAAGGCATTATTGGTAACGGCGCTGTTCAGCATTGTCGTTCTGCTCGCGCTTGGCACGTTTGTCTTTCAGTTCCTCGAAGGCTGGACAACACTCGATGCATTTTACTTTACCGGAGTCACCATGCTCACGATCGGTTATGGTGACATTCATCCCCAAACGCCTGCAGGAAAGATCGCTGTGGTGCTGTTCGGGTTCATCGCTATCGGTATCGTGCTGTACTCGGTCAATCTTATTGCCCGATTGACGTTCCGGCACAAGCTCGAGGATGTGCAGTGGTTGCTCAAGAAGAAATGATTATATACCCCTCCTTCTTCAGGAAATCAGAGGTGAACCTATGGCAAAAGCAAGCAATATGGAATGGATTGTGTGGATTATTGTAACCATCGGCGCAATTAACTGGGGATTGAAAGGGTTCTTTGACTTTGACTTGGTTGAGGCTCTTCTCGGCGAAGGCAGGGGCGCAAGGATTGTGTACAACATCATCGGCCTTGCCGGTGTGTACAGTGCCTGGCTGCTGATCAAGTACGCGCAGAAGAAGAAATAAGGATTTTTCCTTTTCTCTTATTTGGGAAGCAATACGGGAATACCATCCTTGATGGGATACTCGGTCTTGCATTGTATGCAGACTAAAGTTGTCTGTGTAGCATTGTAGGTAAGATCTGCCTTGTCTGTAGGACACGCAAGAACATCCAATAACTCCTTGGGAATGAGCTCGGTCATGCTCCTCGGAAAGAACCACAACGCTTAAAAGAGTTTCGTTCGCAATTATGTCCTGAAGAAGCTAAATCTTTAAATACCGCATTCAGGAAAGGTATAAATATATTGTGGTGGTAGTTCCTCTACGTTCTGAAATCTATTCGGGCGTTGAGGAAAGTGGGGGAGTGCACTAAGTGTACTACATCAAAAAGTGTCCAGAATGTAGCGGTATCAATCTTTTCGTGAACCGCGAAAAAGGGGAAGTCATCTGCAAGGACTGTGGTCTTGTCGTTGAAGACAAGATGGTCGAGTTCGGTCAGGAATGGCGTGAATTCGATAGCGACGGCGGCGGAGAACAAAAGCACCGCCGCACCGGCGCGCCGATGACGTACACGCAGTATGACCAAGGCCTCGGCACTGAAGTAGGCCAGAAAGCAGACCTCTTCCAGCTCGGTTCCAAGGACCGCAACAAATTCTTCAGACTCAGAAAATGGCAATACCGTATCAGCACTGCCATTGAGCGCAACCTCAAGCTCGCTCTTGCTGAACTCAAGCGTGTTTCCTCGTACTTGAAGCTGCCCAAGTCTGTCGAAGAAGAGGCAGCAATGATCTACACGCAAGCTGTCCAGCGCGGCTTGGTGCGCGGCAGGAGCATGGAATCAGTCGTTGCAGGAGCGCTGTACGCTGCATGTCGAAGACATGAAGTTCCCCGCACACTCGATGAATTATCTGAGGCCAGCAGCATTGAGAAGAAAGAAATCGGACGGACATACCGTTTCGTCACGCGCGAGCTCGGCATCACCATCCTGCCCAGCAATCCTGCAGATTATATCGCACGCTTCGCAAGCTCCTTGAAACTCTCGCCTGAGACGCAATCGAAAGCAGTCGAGATCCTCGAAGAAGCACAGCGCGAGGAACTCACATCAGGTAGAGGGCCAACAGGCATCGCAGCTGCTTCCTTGTACGTTGCTGCATTGATGCATGGCGAGAAGCGCACGCAGCGCGAAGTCGCAGATGTCGCAGGCGTCACCGAAGTCACGATCAGGAATAGGTACAAGGAACTCCTTGAAGAGCTCAAGCTCGACAAGGAGGTCAAGAAAACCAAGAAAAAGAAACGATAATTCACTTTCTTTTTAAAGAGCGACTGCTTCTTCTCATGCATGAGCATTGCCATCATCTCTGATGTCCATGCGAACCTGGAAGCGTTCCAAGCAGTCTTGAGGGACATCGATCACGTCCGCAAGCGGTACAACATCACCGAGCTCCATTGCCTCGGTGACATGATCAATTATGGTCCGAACCCGCACGAATGCCTCGTGCACGTCAAGGATTATTGCACTCCCGGACGCGTTCTCCGCGGCAATCACGATGAAGCGGCTTCCAATGAACATTCGCCGCTCGTACAAGAATTCAGTCCCATTCCTGCACAGGCATTGCGCTGGACGTTGACCAAGATTACTGATGAAGAAAAAAAATATCTTGCAAGCTTACCTGTTCGGCACGTCCAAGATGGTGTTGCAGAAGTCCATGGAGCCTTCTGCACGCCGAAGATCTGCAAAAAGCTTACTGGCTATGATAATTTTCCTCTCGAGCAGCGCGTGGATTACTTAACCATGTCCCTCTATTGTGCTGAATTCAACCCGAGCAATGTTGAATTGTGTTTTGACTCCCTTCGGGCAGCCAACTGCACGGTATGCTTTGTCGGCCATACACAAGTCGCAGAGGGATGGATGCAATCGATAAAAAAATTACGGCAACCCACGAACTTTTCACTTGGCCATTTCGAGAAAGAATACGTGCTTCCACTCAAGAAAGACTTCCGCTATCTCTTTGATGTGGGTGCTGTCGGCCAACCACGCGACCATGATCCCCGTGCGAGCTATTGCATCTACACCGGCGATTTACTCATCAACAGGCGTGTGGATTATGACTGCACTTTCACCATGAAAAAAATCATTGACGCAAAACTGCCGAAAGAGCTTGCCATCCGTCTCGCGTACGGTCGCTAGAAGCGGTACAGTTTTTTCTTGAAATGAATGATTTTGTTGTCTTTGACGAGAACGCCTTCCTGTTGAAGGAGTTTGATCTTTTTCTCAATAAACGTTCCACGTGTAGAACCGTGGTACCCACCAATCGCACCATTGCTTGCAACAACACGATGGCATGGGACAACTGGTGCGTGCGTGTTGTTCTTCAATGCCATACCGACCGCACGATAGATCTGACCACGACCACCAAGCGCCTTGCCGATCTCCTTGTACGTCGAGACCTTCCCGCGAGGAATCTTCTTGCACAACGCATAGACCCTATTCTGGAACGGTGTTGGCACGGATCTTTTCCTCCATGTTGTTCAGCTTTGCGCTGATGTATCGTTCGAGGTCTTCATGCGTGGTGAGCTCGCGCGGCGTGTCTGGCGAAGTTACCTCAATCACGGGCTTGTAATCGAGAGGGCAGCACAGTCCCGGAAGCTTCTTCTGCAAATATTCCTGCACGACTGCTTCCACACCCTCAGGAGCATTCCCGATCTTCACCGTCCCTGCCTCGGTACGGTCAGCCACCAGTGAAAGTAGCGCGCGCATCGCATCTGCATCCACATCCTCAACCATCCCCAAGTCAATCACGAGCGGTTCTTCTTTGGGACGCGTCATGGTCTCACGCACAAGTTCGGAGAGCGACCGTTGAATTGCGGTCTTGTCCCTCAATGAAAACACAGGGAGGACGTACTGCGTCGTGATCGGGTAGGCATCCTGCTTGTTCGCCCACAAGTAGGACTTCCATCGTGATTTTTTCGGTGCCTGACGCAGGGTAACAAATGCGCCTGCATAGCCACCATCAGGATGCCGATAGAGCGTCAGTTCGTCATCGAGCACCATGGTTTCGCCACTCTTTTCCTGAATCCTGACTTTTGATGGGATACGCTCCTTCTCTTCCCTGCCCCGCAGGAATGCCTTGATCTGGGCATTCACGCTTGCGACCTTGCCGGGTGGCGAGAACAGTCTCCGGACATTTTCGATCTCGTCCTCGAGATGAGCATACCATTGTTGCAGGGTCGCCCTATCCCTGCCTGATGCGACGTGGTCGGCGCGGTGCGCAACAATTCTCAGCGCTGCAGTGTATTGGTCCCATGACAGAAAGCGCAAAAATGGCTGTCCGGTGAGTTCGTCTGGCGTGTATTGGACAAGATGGACTACAGACTCGCTTGCATACCGAATGGTTGAATCAGCATCGAGAATGATGTAGGGCGCGCGCGGTCCCTTCTTTGCGTCGTAGTGCTTCAGTACACGTTCGAGAATCAGGGAATAGCCTGCACGTGTTTTGGATGGATCCCCCACAGTCACTCACCACCTTGAGAACCGCAAAACGACTTTATAAACCTATACCCTTGAGCAAGGCTTTGAAATTCTCCCTTGTGGGATTGCTCTTGTAGTGCGCTGCCCAGTGCAGGATCGTCTTGAACGGCGCAATGCCTTGCTTTGCCGCGAAGGTGCAGAGTTGCGTGACATTGTGCGGTTTTGTTGTCTGGTGCGTTCGCTCGAAATCAATGAGCACGACCTTGCTACGTGACGTGACAATCGCATTGCGCAATGGCCTGAGCATTTCTTCCTTTGTCAGTTTTGCTTGATCAAGGGTGAATGCTTGCTCGAAAAGTTGCTTGATGAGCTTTTTCTTCAGCGCACGCGATGCTTGTGCGAGCACGTCAACAAGATACTGACCTTTGATGTATTCGTACACAACAAAGTCCTTTTGTGCAATGAAGAGCTTGGGACCGAGCTTCAGCTTGTTCACCATCGCAAGCACCCTGCCCTCTTTCGCAGGGGCATTTGCTGCAGAATCTGGTCGTTTGACCTTGACCATGCAGGTGGTGCCACGATAGTTGCCTTTGAAGACCCAGCTGCGCTTGCCGCGCGCAAAATACGCAAGGTTTCTCACGCCTACATGTTCAATGCGCTTGAGTAAAGACGACTTCATTACTTTGTAGGCGAACAAGTCCTCGAAAAAGATGTGCAGCCGATCAAGCTCTTGGAAGGTGAACAAGTGTTGCGTGAGTGTTTCCTCAATTTTTTTCTTGTTCGTAAGCGACGAGAAGAGCATCAGGATGATGCCATCGGTCTTCAGGAACTGGTTTGCTTGTTCCAAAAAGCGGACTATGACCTCATAGCCTTTCTTGCCGCCTTCGAGCGCGATGTCGCGCTCAGGAAGTTCTTGCGGCAGATATGGGGGATTGAAGATGATCGTGTCGAATTGTTCACGGATATTTGCGAAGAGGTCGCTTCTCCTGCATGTTATTTTTCTGTTTGCAATGTTCTTCCTGCACTGTGCAAGAACTTCAGGATTGATATCAACTGCAAGTACTGACGTAACTGATTTCTTTGCTGCTGCGGTCTGGGCTTGGATTCCTGAACCCGTGCCCATGTCCAATACCTTGCCGCGGGCAAGCTTCTTCACCCACTTTGCGAGCAGCAGGGAATCTTCGCGCGGTGGATAAATCATGGCAGATGGTCACACATAAAACTGGTCAAGAGGTAGTCGGTAATATTGCCCTTAAAGTACTCGTGATAGAGCACCCAGCTCTGGCCGTCAAAGAGCACCGGCAATTTCCTGAAGCGCGTGCAGAACAGGAAGGTATTGAATGCTTTCATCCGAGCAGCAATTTCATCTGCATACGTGCTTGCAAAAACATTCTCTTCAACATTGCTCACGAGTTTGATCTCAGTAGGGCCATAATTCACGGTCTCCTTCAGCCCGTACATGGTTCCGCTGAGCGAGGAAAGCAAGTCTTCGCGCCAGTACGCAATCACAAGGTGATCATCCCATCGGTCCATGCGCGCCAAACGGCCATCGCGGTCATAGAACATGGTCGTCTCGATCTTGTCCTTGAACATGGACTTCGTGCGATTCTTGTCATCGTAGACGAACTCCGTGCTCGCTCCTCCATCGCGCGCAATACTGCTCAGGCGGCCTTTGGAATCATGTGACGCGCGTACCTTCTCATCATTCTCCATGGTTAGCAAGGTTCCTTTTGACGTGTACGTGAAGATCCAGCGTGTGATACCTTTCTGCGCGCTCAACAACCGATCATGGTCGTAGAAGAACGTAACTGGCTTGACGCCGTCATCAATCGTGACCAAATTCTTGCCTTTATAGCTCAATACCACGCTCCTTGTTGAGGAGTTCAGCAGGATGAGTTTTCCTTCTTGATCAAAACCCCACAACATCTGCTCGTCACCGCGCGTCTGCCAGACTTTGGTGTAAGGCAGCGGAATCGTGCGCTCGGCAGCGGGCAGAGGAGGAATCTCTGTCTTGGGAGGTTCTTTTACCGTTTGTGGCGGCGGGACGTATTCAGGAACGCACGCGGCAAGAAGCAACAATGCCGCAATAATCGAGATATATTTCATCTTAGAATGGTGTGAAAAGCCAGAACCAGATGCGCCTGAAGAAACCGGTCGGCTTGTAAGTGATCGTTCCGTCAGCAAGCAAATGCACGATCGTCTGGGTGCGGTTGTCTGCTGCCTTGATGCCAACCACAGTGTCTTCACTGATCCGGATGTTGATCGAAGTGTCGTTCAATGCGTAGTGATGGATTTCCTGCACCACCATCTCAGTCGTGATCAGGCTCACGGTTGTATTCGTGCCATCCTTCAGCGACACATGGATGTTGATTGCTTCATCATCAAAATAGTCAAGCTCTTCGGGAATGACTTCGCCCACATAGTCCTCGATGACGAATTGCGCAATCGTGGTCTTGCCTGCCTTGCTTGTGATCTGCTCAACCGTGGGAATCGGAATCGCATCAGTCGTGACATTGTGTTGGACTGGTGTGAGATTGAGGTCTTGTTCCTCGCGCAGGCAGGTGCAGTTCATGCAGGAGCGTCCCTTAGGACAATCATCGTCACTTTCACAATCCTCGTCGCCTTCGACTTTCTTGTCGCCGCAATAGGAAATGATGATTGTCTTGCCTTCAGGAACGCAATCGCACGTGGTCGTATCGCATTTCAGGGGGAACCCAATCGCTGTTGAGATGTTCGGACAGAAGTCAATGGGCGCTTCTTTCTTTCCCGGATCGCACATCTCAGTGCCTTCCCGGATCTGGTTGCCGCAGTCCTTGGTGTTTGGCAGGCACGCACACGTATCCTCGTGACACACCATCGCGATCTTCAACAATTTACCGATCGCAGGGCAGATATCAAATGCAGTGCCTTTCTCGCAGAGCTCATAGCCTTCACGGAGTCCATTACCGCATTTCTGTTCGGTCAATTTGGTGGGAATGACGCTTGCGCTCGCAAGTGTAGCGAGAAGCATCGCAGCAATGAGAACGATCGCGAGGAATCTCATGGTCAGTCAAACCAGCTTCCAATCCACGAAAAGAATTTCTTGACTGCATTCGTGATCGCACGCGTCACACCAATGCCCTTGGCATCTTCAAGCTCTGTCGGTAATGGCGCTCGTTCTTCAGCAGTCGGCGCAGGTGTGGGTGCTGGAGCAGGAGGTTGGACTTCTGCAGGTGGTTGTGCAGGAGGAGTTGGTGCAGGCGGTGGTGTCGGAGCTGGTGGTTGTGCAGGCGGTGGTGTAGGCACTGGAGTCACGTTTGCAGGCGTCGCATTGGCAGCAGTCGTTGCTTCGCCCTTATACAATTTACATTGGCAGGTCTCGCGCGTGCAGATGCCGATAGTGCTTCCGACATAACAGATAGAGTCTGGCGGGTCGCATTGCTCACCACGGTCTTTCTGGAGCTTCTTGTCGCCGCAACGTGCCGGCTCGACAACCGGGCCTGCTTTGGTGGCATTGCCGAGCTCCTTGCCGATGCACTTGCCGCCCTCGCACTTGGTGTAGCCATATCGTGCACATTCATAGTCTTCGTGCATGCGTTGGATATTGCCTGAGACATTCGTACAATAATATTCGCGCACCCAGTCGCTCGGGTCCCTATGATAGCCTTCCCTGTTGCTCACGCACTCGTCTATCCTGTCGGTGATGCCATACTCGACCTTGGCTACGATTCCGATGAACGGCTCAGGCCGCGATTTCTCAGTCGGACCATGATCGAGATCATCACAGGTGACCGGACCTGCAAGAACAGAAGCACTCAGAAGGATTGCCCAGAATACTGTAAGAGTCCACACAGTGCGCATGGTCTTGGTCAAGAAGACTGCGGTATAAATAATTTTCCCTATAATGCAAGCGCGAGGCCTGCGAGCGCCACTGCCATGACCATGCCTACGACTGCGGCGATGATGTGCCAGTCCTTTGAAGAACGTTTCTGGAGCATTTCCTCGAGCTCCTTGATGTTCGATTTGCGTACGCGCACGTACTCCATCGTCATACAGGTAGTCAGAAGGGTCTTCAAAATTCTCTCACGTCTCTTTTTTCCGTCATCACTGGTTGACTCTGTTCCCTCTACGCACCGAACTTGCTTTTAAATATTATTGCGCTCAAACATAGATTTTTCAGAAGATAGATCATGCCTTGTCAAAGAAAATCGTGAACTTCTTCTCCTTGACCTGTTCCTCGCTCACGTGCTCGTGCTTGCGCGCCGGCGGCTGGTCAGAGAGCTTGAGCACCTTTGCGCTCACCTTTTCCTTGATCGCATCCCCCCATGGCTGGAGCAGGGCAGCAAAACTTTTATCCACTTGTACAAGAAGGATGATCTGGTCACGCTTCTCCAGACCCGTGTCTTTGCGCAGGGATTGGACGCGGCGCATGATTTCTCTTGCGTATCCTTCTGCCTCTAGTTGGTCAGTGCGCGTGACGTCCACGTACACGCGGCCGTCCTTAAACTCCATCGCCACGAGATGCTTGGGTACGTCACGTTCGATAATCACGTGTTCAGGATTGAGTTCGACCTTCTCGGTTGGACTGAGCTGGAGTGTAAACTTCTTTTCCTTGGCGAGCGCAGCAAGAATGCTCTCGCTTGTCGTTTCGCTCAACCGCGCGATGATTTGGGGAGCCTTCTTGCCAAAACTCTTGCCCAGTGTGCCTGGATTTGCTTTGACTGTCTCCTTGACTTCGGCAAAAGCCTTGTGGCCGCGCACGTCCTTGGCATTCACTTGGGTCTTGAGGATTTTTTTCAATTGCTCGACAGACTTCAGGACAGCAGCATTGTCGCTGACCACATGAACCGTCTTCACTGGCCAACGCAAGGAGATCTTTGCCTTCTCGCGAGCCGCCAAGGCAGTCTCGATGACCCTGCCTGCCACCTGCATCTGTTCCTCAAGCACTGCATTGATCTTTTTCTTGTCCACAACAGGCCATGCGCAGAGGTGAATGGATTCTTCAGGCAATTTGAATGCGCTGCGCAGGTTTTGGTAGATCTGCTCGGTAATGAACGGCGCGATCGGAGCAAACAATTTCAGCGTCTCGAGCAAAACATGAGAGAGTGTGTACAGCACGACTTCCTTGTCATTGTCGCTTCCGACAGCAGCCTTGTCGCGCACGAGCTGCACATACGTCCTGCTTAGTTCCAAGAAGAGATTTTCGATCATACCAGGGATTTCGTTGAGCACGTACTCGTTGGATTTGCCCGTTACTGCAGCGATCGTGCTGTGCAGCTTGGACATAATATAGCGCTCTTCGTCTGAGAACAAGGATTCCATGATGACTGGATCACAGTCCGCAGGATTCTTGCCCAACTGTTCTGCCAATTCGAGCACAAACTTGTGCAGATTCCAGAGAATGATCAGGTTCTTGTACTTGAGCTTGGCATCCTCATGATTATAATTGAGATCCAAGCCAGGATTCGCTCCTCCAATCGCATAGTATCTGAAGGTATCAGCGCCATACTGGTCCACGACTTCCTTGGGCTCGATGTAATTGCCCAAGCTCTTGCTCATCTTCCTGCCGAGCGCGTCCTGAATGAAGCCGTGCATGTACACCGCTTTGAACGACTGCTGATCGAGCGCGATGATACCTGCAACCATGAGCATGTTGAACCAACCACGGATCTGGTCCTTGCCCTCGAGAATGAAATCAGCAGGGAATAGTTTCTCAAAATGATCCTTGCGCTGCGGATAGTCCAAACAATTCCAGCTCACCGTACCTGCATCGACCCAGACATCCAGAATGTCAGGCACGCGCTGCTTCTTCTGGCCGCACGCGCACGGAATCTCGTGCCGGTCAATCCACGGACGATGGAGCTCCACAATCTTTTTGCCTGACTTTTCCTCGAGCTCGCGGACCGTGCTGATGACGTCGTACTGACCACAGCCTGCGCACTTCCAGATGGGCACTGGCGTGCCCCAGAAGTTTTGCTTGGTGATGCTATTGTCGCGCAGGTTCTTGAGCCAGGCATCAAACGCATTGTATGCTGCCTTGGGAACCCATGCGGTCTTGTTGTTGATCGCAATCATCTTCGGCTTGAGGTCTTCAACCTTGAAGAACCATTGCTTGGTCGTGCGGAACACGACAGGATTGTGACAGCGCTGGCAATGACCATACTCGTGCTCTACTGGCGTCTTGGCAATCAGCGCGCCACGCCTTTCCAACGCAGCAACAAATTTCACATCATCCCTTTTCGCCACCCACCCTGCAAATTCGCTCATGTCTGCCGGGAATTTGCCATGCTCATCAATGACGTTCCACGCAGGAATCTTGTTACGATGACCAACCTCGTAGTCCTCAGGACCACAACCCGGAGCACAATGCACGAGTCCAGAGCCTGCACTTACGTCAACGTACTCGGATGAGAGCACGATTGTGTGTGTCTTGGGTGATTTTGCCTTGATCCGCTTGTATTCCTCGATCGTGTCTGCGAACGGATGCACGTACTCGGTGCCTTCAAGCTTTGCGCCCTTGAATTCCTCAAGCACTTTCGGAAACTGGTTGGCAATGCCTTGCACGATCGCGTTCGCGAGCGCCTTTGCCAAAATCCAGACTTCATTACCGACTTGCACGCGGACGTACTCAAGATCAGGATTCACCATGACTGCGAGATTGAACGGAATCGTCCACGGTGTCGTGGTCCAGATGACAAGATATTCATTCGGCTTGTCCTTCAGCCGGAATTTGACAAAAATAGATTCGTCCTTCACGATCTGGTATTCAAGCTCGTGCTTGGCAAGATTGGTCTCACAGTGTGCGCACCACGGCATGGTCCTCATGCCCTCGTACAGCCTGTTTTGCTCGTGTGCGCGCTTGATGAGCCACCATTCTCCCTCAATGAATTCTTTCGTGATTGGCATGTAGGCGCGGTCAAAATCCATCCAGACGCCCAAGCGCTCAAAGGTCTTGCTCATCTGGTGCATCATGTCCACGGCAAACTGCTCGCATTCCTTGTTGTACTTCTCCAACCCGAATGCTTCGATGTCCTTGCGCAAAAAGACCTTATGCTTTTTCCTGATCGCTTGCTCGGTTGGCAGGCCGTGCATGTCATACCCTGCACGATCCCAGACATCAAAGCCCTGCATGCGCTTGATGCGCAACACCAAATCCTTCAATGCCTTGTTCCACGCCGTGCCGATGTGCACGGTGCCTGACGTGTATGGTGGACCGTCAAGGAAATAGAATTTCTTCCTGCCTGCGTTCTGCTTCTTTGCCTTGTCGTAGACTTGCTCGCGCTCCCAGAACTTCATCACACTCGGTTCAATTGCTTGAGGGTCGTACGAGCCGATCACCATGAGAATAACACCTCAGAAACGAGGTATAAATAATTACCGTATAATCTGCCTGACTTCTTGCTTCGGAGCAGATGGTTGTTTTGCAGGAGCAGGTGCCTTGGGCGTAACAGGTGTCGCCGACTTCGCCTTGTGCTCGTCTGCGGACCTGCCTTCGGCAGGCTTTTCCGCAGCCTTCTTCTCTTCAGCAGGCGTTTGCGCAGCAGCAATCGCGGTCTTGACATCAGTCAATTTTGCTTCTGGCTTTCCTTTCTTCGCCTCAACCTTCTTCTCTTCTTTTGGAGCGCCAACAAGCTCTGCCCGGACAACACCCTTGTCGTCCTTGGTCACGTTCACTTTGACCCTGCTCGGCGGATTCTTGATGCCATGCTTCCACAGTTCGAGATTCAGATACTTGCCGATCTTGATGTCCTCCCTTTCCGTGATCTTCATATGCCGCATAAGGAAGTCGCAGATGGCTCGCACTGCCTTTTTCGCGCGCTTGTACTTCACTGATTTCAGCCATTCCCTGCGCAAAGGAATCGTGTAGGTTCGTTCAATCGCTGCCATTTTAGACCTTCAGTTTCTGCCTGCGCCACGAGCGCTTGATCATGGTGTGCCTGCCTGGATGGACGCGTCTGCCCTTGCCGTACTTCTTGGGCACGGTCCAGAACGGCGCCCAGCGCGTCTGACGGCCGCGCTTTGCCAATCGTTGCTTACGTGCAGGATGTTTGTAGCGTGCCATGATGATCACTCAGTCTTGGGTTGTTCAGGAGCAGGTTGCGGTGCAGGAGCTGCTGCAGGTGTTGCAGCCACGGTTTCTGCCGCAGGAGCTTCTATCTTTTTCTTGGGCGCGCGCTTGCGCTTCGGCGCAGCAGGAACTGCTTCGGTTCCTGGCGCTGCAGGTGCACTTGGTGCTGTTGCGAGTGTGTCTTCCGGAGCCATTGCCTTCTTGCGTACGCGCGGCTTCTTTGCCGGTTTCTCCTTTGGTAATTCAGTAATCTGGAGTGCTCCTTCAGGAATCTTGGGCAGCACGATATTCTTTTCCTTCATGTACGCGTCTGCGATTTTGCCCAAGAACGAAAAGCCTTGTGGAGTAATGATGCGTCCCTTGCGCAGGCCCTTGTCAATGCGCTTGGCAAAACCTGCCTTTTCGAGCTGCTGGAAAATCTTGCGGAGAATGTTGCCTGATCCCCTGTAGAATCGTTCAGGAGCGTGCCCCATGTTCTTGCGGCCACCGTAGAGCGTGCGCAACTTCTGCACACCAATCGGTCCCTCAACAGAAGCAAGCCTGCGGAGAATCGCTGCAGTGCGGACAAACCACCAGTCTATGCGTGTGGGCTGGCGTTCCTTGTGCGCACCAGTCTTGACAAACATCGCCCATGCCGGCGGCTGCACTGTCTTTACGTTCTGCTGCAATTCCTTTGCAGCGCGCTCAATAAGTTCTGTCTTTGGAACGTCGTGTATTCCCATTTGTTTTCTCAGTGACCTTGCGGTCGACAGTGGACGTCTTACGACCGTCCAGAATACTGAAGGAAGAAGGCAGGGTCTTTAAAAAGGTTTCTGAAAGAGACCACTCACTATCGTCCTCATCGGAAATTCTTCTTCAACATGCCTTGTTTCTCATTTTTTCTCCGGCTACAGCCGTGTTGTTCACGAGTCGTTCGGAAATCTTCCGGATTTTTCAGGGAAAGACTTAATAATTTGTCTTCATTTACCCCCAGTATGCTGAGGAAGAAGCTTGACGTAGTTGATTGGATGGCCATTGCGTTGTTGGTCATCCTCGCGATATGGTTCATCCGCATGGTGGTATACAACTGATGCGCTTGCAGACGATTTTCCAATGGGTATTGGTGTTATTCTTCGCATATCTCATCTTCGAAATCGTGCGCAAGATGTTCGGAGGCAGTCTGGGATTCGAAGAGATCATCATCGGGCTCCTCATCGCAAATCTTGGGTATTCCTTCCACATCAATGCCAAACTCTCAGAACATCTCGGTTGGCATAAGGGAAAAGAAACAACTGCTCATTAAGACCCTGCAGATAACTTTTTAAACATGCCTTCTCACCGTCAGAACATGCCAACACTCACTGTTGACGGCAAGAAGAAGCAGTACGACAAGTCTGTGACTGGTGTTGAGCTTGCCAAGGAATGCAAGCTTGAAGGCAAGGCGCTTGCCATGAAAGTGAACGGCGAGTTCAAGGACTTGGCAGCCAGCATTGACACCGATGTTGACGTCAAACTCCTGACGTTTGATGATCCTGAAGGCAAGGCAGTGTTCTGGCACACGACTGCGCACATTTTTGCGCACGCGATCAAAGACTTGTACCCTGATGCTTTGAATACCATCGGGCCGAGCATTGAGGACGGCTTTTATTATGATTTTGACAATCTCAAAATTACTGCTGCTGATTTCGAGAAGATCGAACAAAAGATGCGTGAGATCGCAGCACAGAAACTCGTGTGCGAGCGCAAGGAAATCACACTTGAGGATGTACATACACTCTTTCCCAAGAATCCGTACAAGGTCGAGCTCGCGCATGAATTCGTCGGCGAAGGAAAAAAACTCACTGCCTACACGATGGGCCCGCACTTTATCGATTTGTGCAAAGGACCGCACACGCCCCACACGGGCTACGTCAAGGCAATGAAGCTGATGAATATCACTTCTGCCTACTGGCGGGGTAATCCCAAAAACAAGGCCCTCGCGCGCATCTACGGCACTGCCTTTCCAAGCGATGATCAACTCAAGAAACACATCCAGTTCCTGAAAGAACTCGAACAACGTGATCATCGCAAGCTCGGCAAGGATTTGGAATTGTTCATGTTCCACGAATGGAGCCCGGGCAGCCCGTTCCTGCTGCCCAAAGGAGCGATTGTCTATTCTGAACTCCTGAAATTCCTCCGCGAAGAATACCAAAAGCGCGGTTATCAGGAAGTCATCACGCCGCAACTGTTCAACAAGGCATTGTGGGAACAAAGCGGGCACTGGGAGCATTACAAAGAAAACATGTTTGTCATGGACGTTGACAATGACCAGTTCTCGTTCAAGCCAATGAATTGTCCCTCGCACAACCTCATCTACCAGCTCAAGACGCGCTCGTACCGCGACCTGCCCATGCGCATCGCTGACTTTTGCTTTTTGCACAGGAACGAACTTCGCGGCGTCCTTGGCGGCATGACGCGCTGCAGGAAATTCAGTCAAGACGACGCCCACATTTACTGCATGCCTGACCAGATCCAGGCAGAAATCAAAAACTTGCTTGCATTTGTCAAGTACATTTATCATGATATCTTCAAGATGCAGTACACGGCAAAGCTCGGCACCCGTCCAGAAAAAGCAATGGGGGACACTGCGCTCTGGGATCAGGCAGAGGCAGCGCTCACGCAAGCACTTGACGACGCAGGCATGAAGTACGTCGTCAAGCACGGCGAGGGAGCGTTCTATGGGCCCAAGGTCGACTTTGATGTCAAGGACGCAATCGGACGCGACTGGCAATGCGCAACCATCCAGCTCGACTTCCAAATGCCGCTCAGGTTCGACCTCAAGTATATGGCACAAGACAACACACTCAAGACACCTGTGATGATCCATCGCGCAATCCTCGGATCGCTCGAACGCTTCCTGGGCGTCATCACCGAGCACTTTGCCGGCAAGTTCCCACTCTGGTTAAGTCCGGCACAAGTGCGCATTATTCCTGTCGCAGGCAGCTTTGTCGATTACGCACGCTCAGTCTGGGCAACGTATCACGCCGCAGGCATCCGCGTTGAAGTCGATGAGAGCTCAGAAACGCTCAACAAGCGCATCCGCAAGGCAGAATTGGACAAGATCAATTATATTTTGGTTGTCGGTGGCAAAGAACAAGAAAACCGCACGGTAAATATCCGCACCCGCGACAACAAGGTCGAAGGCGAGAAAAAAAGCGAGGACTTCCTCGCTCGCCTCAAACAAGAAATCGCAGAAAAGAGGTAAACCATGATTCCCACAGCACTGGTCGCGCTCGTGCGCGTCATCCTCGGAGGACTGTTCCTGTTCTCTGGCGTTGTCAAATTCTTTGGTCTCAAACGTTTCGCACTCATCATTGCCAGCTACGGCATGCTGCCTCGACAACTCGTCAAGCCATTTGCGTACACGTTGCCTTTTGCTGAAACCATTGTCGGGCTGTGGCTGCTCAGCAATCAAGCCCTGCAATGGTCTGGACTTGCAGCCCTTATCCTTCTGATCATCAGCACTGGTGGTGTACTCGGAGCACTTATCAAGAAAAAACGCATGGAGAACTGCGGCTGTTACGGCGTACTCGTCAAGGTGCCCTTGAGTTGGAAGAAATTTGTTGAAAATATTTTTTGGATCGCACTTGCTGTCGTGCTCGTGTGGAGTGTGTGGTATGCCTGACTACAAACAAGTCATTCTCGTCCGACAAGACTTGAAGTTAAGCAAGGGCAAGATGGCTGCGCAAGTCAGTCATGCATCAGTTGAGGCACTCTTAAAATCGCACAAGGATGACTCAACCGCGTGGCGAGCACAAGGAATGAAAAAAGTCGTGCTCAAGGTCACGGACGAGAAAGAATTGCTCGAGCACAAGCGCAAAGCAGAGGACGCAGGACTCGTGACTGCGTTGATCACAGACGCAGGCCATACGCATCTTGCGCCCGGCACAGTGACGTGTCTCGGCATCGGTCCGGACAAGGCAGAAAAGATCGATAAAATCACCGGTCATTTGAAGCTCATCAGCTGATTCTCAGTTACAACAACATTTATAAACACCCCTCGGATTTTTGACGCTCATGGTAAGTTTCAAGATTGTGATCGGAACCAAGGAAGGCAAATGCCTGCAAAAAGAAGTGGCAGAGCCAGATGCCAATGCATTCCTCGGCAAGAAAGTCGGAGAAATGATCACCGGCGAAGTCCTTGGCTTTACCGGTTACGAGTTTGAGATCACTGGTGGTTCTGATTATGCCGGCTTTCCGATGCGCAAGGACATTCCGGGTGTTGGCAGGAAGCGCATTCTCGCAGTCGAGGGCATTGGGCTCAAAAAGATCGCCAAGGGCCTCCGCGTCCGCAAGACCGTGTGCGGCAACACCATCCATCCAAAAATCTCCCAAATCAATCTCCGCATTCTGAAGGCAGGCAGCGCTCCCTTGCCCATGCCTGAACCCAAGCCCAAGGAAGAGAAGAAAGAAGAGCCCAAGAAATAAGCTTTATAAACTGAATTCTCGTCGGAATACTGCATATGGTGCAGGTACAATTCTATCCCGTTGATGCGACATACAAAGTCGTGAATGGAAAGCCGCAGGTGTACATGTTCGGCCGCACTATTGCTGGAGAACAAATCTGTGTGATTGATCCGCACGTCGAGCCCTACTTTCTCGTGATTCCCAAGCCTGGCGAAGATCCTACACAAGACTTGTTGCAGCTGAAGAAAGAACAGTACGGCGAGATCCTTGCGGTCGTGCGTGTTGAACCCATGCAAAAAAAGTATTTTGAGAAACCGATGCAGGTCTTGAAAGTCTTCACGACCGTGCCCAAAGCAGTGGCTGCGCTCAAGGATGATGCGCGTGCGCTGCCTGGAGTCCAGTCAGTGCACGAATGCGACATCAAGTTCGTGCGACGCTATTTCATCGACAAAGGAATCACTCCTTTGACACTGGTAAGCGCAGAAGGAGAACCTGCAGTGGAAAAGCTCAAAGTGCCTGCCATTCGCGCAACACGCATTGAACAAGCAGGCGAAGCAACCCTTGCCAAGCCCCGCGTCCTTGCTGTAGACATCGAAACTTACAATCCTTTAGGAAAACACGTGATTCCTGAACAACACCCCATCACAATGCTCGCGCTTGCTGGCGAGAACTTCAGCAGGGTCCTCACGTGGAAGCGCTTTGCCAACGCTCCTCCTTTTGTGGAATTCCTGCCCAGCGAAGCAGACGTTTTGGACAGGTTCAAGGAACTTGTGGACGAGTACAAGCCTGACATGATTGTCGGTTATTTCTCTGACGGTTTTGATTTCCCGTACATCAGGGTTCGTGCGACCAAGAACCGGATTCCACTCACGCTCGGTCTGGATTACAGCGAACTCCGCATTGAAGGCAAGGCAAGCACTACTGCGCAGATCACTGGCATCGCGCACGTTGATGTTTTGCGCGTGATCCGCAAACTCTTCGCCAAAACCATGAAGACTGACATTTTTACGCTCGATGCAGTGGCAAAAGAACTGCTCGGCAAAGGCAAGCATCCTGTCGAAATCGATAAGCTCGCGACAGCTTGGGACCAAGGAGATGAGGTCATGCTCAACGAATTTGCCACGTACAACCTGCAGGACGCCCAACTCACGTACGAACTCGCGCAGATTGTGATGCCCAATCTCATTGAATTTGTCAAGATTGTTGGACAATTGCCATTCGATGTCAACCGCATGGGGTTCTCTCAGCTCGTTGAATGGTATGCCATGCGGCAAGCATACGCGTTGGGCGAAATCGCACCCAACAAGCCAGCCTATCGAGAACAGACCAAGCGCTTGCGCGACCGGATCAAAGGAGGATTTGTCTACGAGCCCAAGCCCGGACTGTATGAGAACCTGGCAGTCTTTGACTACCGCTCCCTGTACCCCAGCATCATCGCCTCGCACAATGTCTCACCCGGCATGCGCAATTGCACATGTTGCGAAGACAGCAGGAAAATCGTGACTGATCGCGGCACATTCTGGTACTGCCAAAAATGCAAGGGCTTTGTCAGCGGAATTATTGAGGATTTGATCACGCGCCGCGCGCGCATCAAGGACATCCTCAAGAAAGGAGAAAAAGACCCGTTGCTGGTTGCTCGCAGCCAAGCATTGAAAGATCTTGCGAACTCATTCTACGGCTATCTCGGGTTCTCGGTCGCGCGCTGGTATGATATCGCATGCGCCGAAAGCACCACTGCATGGGGCAGGCAGTATATCATGGACGTGATCGCGCGTGCACGAAATGAAGGATACGGCGTTGTGTATTCTGATACTGACTCGGTCTTTTTGACCCTTGCAAACAAAACGCATGAGGATGCCCTGGCTTTTGTCGAGCGTGTCAATCAAGATTTACCAGGTATCATGGAGCTCGAATTCGAGGGCCATTATCCTGCAGGCATTTTTGTCTCGGTCAAAACGAGCGAAGCAGGAGCCAAGAAAAAATACGCACTTTTGAATCCCCAAGGAAAACTCAAGATTGTCGGTTTTGAAACCGTGCGCAGGAATTGGAGTCCGATTGCCAAGACCACCCAGCGCCGGGTACTTGAACTTTTGCTCACCCAGCGCAAGCCTGAGAATGCCTTGCAGTACTTGAAGCAGGTCATTGATGACTTAAAGCAGAACAAGATTCCGCTCGAATCTGTGGTGATTCATACCGCGCTGAGCAAAGACATCAGCGAGTACGAGAACACTGGCCCGCACGTGGCTGCTGCGCAACGCATGCAGGAACGCGGCCAGCCGGTCGGGCCTGGCACACCTATCTTCTTCGTCGTCACGAAAGGCAAAGGCCGCATCCGCGACAAGGTTAAACTCCATGACGAAGCCTCACAAGACGAATACGATCCTGATTATTACATCTACAACCAAATCCTTCCTTCAGTCGAACGCATCTTTGAAATCTTCGGCATCAACGTCACTGACTACTTCACTGAGAAAGCGCAGAGCAGCTTGAGCAAGTTTTTCTGAATGCTGCTAGACGTCCTCGATCTCTACAAAAGAAACAGGATTAGCATTCTCATACATTTCTTTCGGAATGCCATGTTGTGAAAGATGCCTTGCGACATCTTGAGAAACTTGTTGCGCTTCTTCTCTTGCATCGTTCACTTTGTTCTCTAACGTCTTGAGTTCTTCTTCCTTCCCTGCAACATATTGTTGAAACATGGTTTCATACCTTTTTAGGACATGGCAGACTAGATTTCTTATTTCCGGATCAGTGGGGAGTTGTATTTTGGGTAATATTTGGTAGAAGTCATGGAATTGGTCTCCAAGACCTGACATTGCCCACTCACTCCCAAATTCCTCTTCAGCAAGACTCCATGTTCCACGAGAGAGCAAATTCTTCAGGGTTTCCTTCAGATTTGATTGATAATGCTCGATATATGCGCGTTCTTTTGTTTTCCGAATGTTCGTTATCTGCTCAGAAGAGATGGTGTATCCGATCTTGTTTGCCCATGTTTCAGCGACAGTAATATGATATTCATGCGCGTCAGTCTCCGGGTCTTCGGCAATGAGCTTCAGCGCCTCTTCAAGCTCTGATTCAATTGTTTGTGGTGTCGGCTTGATGAATTCGCCACGCTCATCGCGGATGATATCTTTGATGTCGATGGAATCGCTGCGCTGGATATATGCATAATGTACTGAAGTATCGCAGGCAGTACAATGGTACCATGCTTCTCCAATTGATCGAAGGGGTAAGTCTTCGCGAGGAGACCTGATGAATATCTTACCCTGCGGCTTTTCCACCCGCTCTTGGTCGCATTTATCGCAAAAATATTTCGCGATGCGTGATGCTGCTTCAAAACGCAAATTCAGACTGCTTAACAAATCACTATCTGTCCACGATCGCTTCTGCGGAAGCTGTGCAATTTCTTCCTGAGAAAGCAAGAGCGTAACATGAGAAGAGCTAGGCATGGTTTTGACAGTGTATTCGCACATCTCTCCAGGCATATGCATGTGAGTGTGAAACAGGTTTAAATGAATTTGTATACTGGAATTCAACAGTAGTAAAATATTTAATCTCATGCCTGTTCTTGTGTAGTTATGCAAGAGCTTTTCCGTTGGGCATTGGGTACTGCAGTCGTTGTCGGACTGCTCTCGTTCGTGTTGCGGTTCTTGACCAAGATCATGCTCGTCCATCTTGGGCTCGCTGTTGTTCTTGGCGTTGCGTCCGTGATCTGGGCGATGCAGAAGTATGGCGTGCCTGAGTCTGCCTTCCGGAGCGGTGGCATCATTGTCATGAGTGCGCTCGCCGCATTGCTCATCGTTGACACCGTTGATCCCCTCGAATTGGGCATCATCATCCTGCTCTTCGCTCTTGTCTATGTCATCGGCGGCTTTTTCGCGCAGTGGACGCTCAAAAAACCTCCAGAACCCGTGTGACACTACCTGTATAAGTTTTATATAAAAACACATTTATATTCAGCTTCGCTGTGTTCTCTCATATACATTTCTTCCCTAAACGGGTGACCAACAACGCAGCCAGAAACTCGGTGAGCAGCATGGAACCCATCAACTTCTTTAATGCAACAGCCTATCTGGAACCGAAATGCCCGCGATGCGCGCACAAGATAGATTACGGGCTCACGACCGAATGGTCAGACAAAGACCAAGCTCACGTCTGCAAGGAATGCCATACAGTACTTCGCTGATGCTTCCTTACAACGATTCCTTTAAATAACACGGTTCTCCCTTCTTCGTCATGCACGCACTTCCTTTTGAACGCCGTCGCGCCAAAATTCTCGTCAAGCGACAGGCAGAGACAGATCCTGCATTCGGTTGTTCTCCTGAGAAGCGACCGACTGATGTGCTCGTCAATTATGGTATCATCAATCTGAACAAGCCTGCAGGACCAACAAGCCACATGGTCGCTGATTACGTGCAACGCATCCTGCACATCGACAAGGCAGGACATTCAGGAACCTTGGATCCGGGAGTCACCGGCGTACTTCCGGTTGCACTCGGCAGGGCAACACGCGTTGTTCAAATCCTGCTCATCGCAGGAAAAGAATACGTCGGCGTGATGCATTTGCACGATGAAGTGCCCACGAAAGAACTTGAGACTGCGATCAAGAAATTCGTCGGAACCATCATGCAAATGCCACCCCTGCGCTCAGCGGTCAAGCGGCAATTGCGCCAGCGCGAAATCTACTATTTCGACGTGCTCGAAGTGCAGGGCAAAGACGTCCTGTTCAAGGTCGGTTGCGAAGCAGGAACGTATATCAGAAAACTCTGTCATGACCTGGGTATCGCGCTGAAAGTTGGCGCGCACATGGCAACCTTGCAGCGCACCAAAGCAGGTCCGTTCACCGATGAGGATTACATCACCTTGCAGGACCTCGAAGACGCCTACTGGTATTGGAAGAATGAGAACAATGACAAACTCCTGCGGCATTGCATCAAGCCTGTGGAGGCAGGAGTCGCGCACCTGCCGAAGGTCTGGGTGCAAGATTCTGCTGTTGATACCATTTGCCACGGCGCGACGTTGAAAGTGCCGGGCATTGTCAAGCTCGACGCAGACGTCGACAAAGGAAAACACATTGCAATCATGACGCTCAAGAATGAGCTCGTCGCGCTCGGCGAAGCACAGCACACTGCCGAAGAACTCCTCACACTTGAACGTGGAGAAGCTGTCAAAACGCACAAGGTCTTCATGCTGCCGGGCACGTACCCCTCGCCCAAGCCAACAACATCTTTATGAACAACTCGTGATCAAACTTGAGCTACGGACAAAGAAATAAAAGTTTATTTGTTGCGGTTCGTGAATAAATATTCCGTGATTTCTTTCGCGAACAAACTCATCTCTGTTGGCTGCACGGTTTCTTTGCCTGCATCGCGTGCAACACGATTGTATCGCCCGACGAGGTCGCTGAAATCATCACGCCACTGCATGCGTTCTCGCGGATGACAAACATATCTGCTTGCTTGTTCGGCAAGGGGCGTGAACAATTCAGGTGCATCCTCAAGCAACCACTCAATATTCCCACGATCACTCATAGTCTCCAATAGCTATTTTGCTCTTTATAAATCTTATGCTGTGCCCATTCCCAGCACGAGATAGAACGCCCAATTCGCAATCTCGGTCCTGCTGACGAGAGAATACGGATCAGAAAGTACGTTTGGATCAAGCGTGAACACCCCGCCAACCGGAATCCTGCCCTTTGGTTGCCAGCCATATTTCTTGGTACAATTCCGGTTAAAAGCTTCAAGGTGCGCAATGAGTGAGTTGTGTGACAAGCGCCTTGCCTCATCGACAGGCTCGATTTCGAGCCTCCACGCAACAGGGTCATTACCGTATTTTTTCTTGATCTCTGCTGCCCTGGCCTCCATTTTGATGACTGACTCAACATATCTCCTGCATTGTTCGAGCACGGCCTCCAGCATCTCCAGCAGTTCAGAATTGCGTTCTTCCAGAAGCAGGGCACGAAGCATGAGAAAGCGTTGGCGTGCCTTCTTCATCTCCCGTTCTTTCGTGTAGTAGGTCAGTATTTCTGTCCGAACTGCCATGCCTTTGTGAACGTCAGATTTGGTATTTAAGCATTCCGGCAGTCAAACGAAAACTTCTTAAAGGGATACTAGTATACACTATTGTATATGGCCATCGTCGAGATAGGCAACAGTGTCGGCCTGTTGGCACTCTTGAGCCTGATTCCGCTTATCCTGCTTTATCTCATCCGCCCCAAGCCAAAACTCATGACTATTCCCAGTCTGATGTTCTTCATGAAGTCCACGGGCGCAACAAAACTCACTAGCTTTTTGCGCCAATTCCTCCGTGACTGGCTCTTCCTCCTCCAATTCCTCATCCTCCTCCTGCTCGCATCAACACTTGCCCAACCCTTTGTCAATTATTTGCACGACATCACTGCCGAAAACACCGTCATCGTCATCGACGTCTCGGCAAGCTCACAAGTCAAGGAAAACGGCAAGACGCGATTTGACATTGCTATCGACAAAGCCCGATCATTGCTCGGTTCCAAAAACACCATCGTCCTTGCCAAGGACGTCGCCCAGATCGGTATTCAGGACGCTGATGTTCCTGATACGATCGAATATCTCAATGCCCTTAGACCTCGGGACACGACGAGCAGGATCGGTGATGCGGTCATTCTCGGCGGAGAAGTCTTGGCGGGCAAGGAAGGCAGAGTCATCGTGCTCAGCGATTTCATCAACACTGCAGGACAAGACCCGCACATTGCCAAGGCAGTTGTCGAGACCAGAGGCATTGTCGTCGATTTCATCAACACGGCACAGGCAGAGCGCCGCAGCAACATCGGCATTGTGGACTTGCTTGTTGAGCCCACAACCACGACGATTTACGTCAAGAATTTCGAGTCTGAACAGAAGAACGTGCGTGTCAGCATCGGCAGCGGCGTGAAGGAACTCAAAATGTCTGCTCGTTCGATTGAAACCTTCTCCATCCTCACGCCACCTGACCTCACGAAGGTCAGCCTCCAAGTGCAGGACGACTTTGCCGTCGACAACACTATCCACGTCAGCAGTCCGAGCAGTGCCAAGACTAAGGCCATGCTCATCACAAATAATGCGAGCGTCTTCCTCAAGAACGCCTTGCTTGCCTCAGGCGATATCGAGCTCACGGTCGGAGAACCGCCCATCATCCCGAAGGGCGATTTCGACGTCATCGTCATCCACAATGTCGTCCCTGCCAACATCCTTCCCGGTACCTTTGAGGAAATTGCCAAGCGTATTGAGCAAGGAACGAACGTGGTCATTGCAGGACAAGAAAACTCAGACAAGATCGACTACAAGGGCCTCACGCCCATCGACCTCGGCGGCAGGGCAGAAGGCGGCTTCATCACGATTGAGCAATTGAACCGGTTCACCAAGAACATCGAGTTCGGCAGCGTTGATTATTACTTTAGCGGAACCCCGCAAGCCACCGCGCTCACCATCCTCTCGGTTGAAGGCAGGCCGCTCGTTGCCGTCGGCAGGAAGGGCAAGGGCAAGATCGCCTATTACGGCATCCTTGAGAAGGCCTCGGACTTCCAATTCTCGCCAGGCTATCCCATCTTCTGGACTGAGTTCGTGCGATTCCTGACTGATCAGCAGGACGTGCGCAACCTCAACTTCAAGACCGGCGATACCATGATCCTCGACTCCCTCCAGCGCATCGAAACGCCGACCAAGGTGCTCAAGAAATCAGCAATCATCTTGGAAGAAGTGGGTGTGTACAAGTTCGAAGACGGACGCATCATTGCCGTCAACCTGGTCAATGAGCGCGAAAGTGACATTAACGCAAACACTACCTTTGGCGCCAAGAGCACGGAATTCGAGCTCAAACCCGTCAAGGAAAAACGTAAGTTTGAATTTGAAATGCCCTTTGTCCTGCTCGCATTGATCATTCTCTTCATCGAGCTCCTGTACGTCAAATTCCGAGGGACCATATGAGCTTCATCACGAGCTTTGCCAAGCTGGCATACGGCTACTTCGAATACCCTTTTGTCATCCTGCTCGCAATACCCTTGATCATCATCACGCTGATCCTGCTCCGCAAGGACTTCCTCAAACTCAAGGAAGACCCTGATGTCATCAAGCAGAAAAAAGCCGTGCGCAAAGTCATGGTCGTCACCCGCACGCTCATGATCCTCTTTTTGTGCATCGCGCTCGCGGCGCCGTATCTCCAGCACGAAAAAATCATTGAAGGAGATCCGTTCATCAAACTCCTTGTCGACAACTCCACCAGCATGTCCTTATTCGAACAAGTCGCACCCGATCTGACGCAAAAGCTCGAGAAACGCTTGACCGTGGAGACCAAGACCTTAGCTGTGGGCGAGCGCTCAGAACTTGGTGATGCCATCCTCAACAATCTCGAGCCCGGACAGAGCATTCTCTTAGTCACGGACGGCAACAACAACTTCGGCGCCAACCTCGGTGATGTCGCCCTCCTTGCAAGCAAGCTCAACGCAACCATCAATGCCATCAGCCTCACGGCCAAGGAGAACGACATCGGCGTCACCATTCTCGGCCCGTCCAAGACCATGGCAGACGTTGAAAACACATTCACCATCGTGCTCACCCGTGTCGGCGCCAAGACGCCGGTGCGCGTGGTCGTCGCCTTGAACGGCGAAACGCTCATTGACGAAACCACGACCGATCCTGTCAAGGAGATCACGCGCAAGCTCCCTGAAGGAACCCACCAAATGATCGCCAAGATCGAGGGCACGGATTATTTCCCACAGAACAACATCTTTTACAAGACCGTCAAGGTCGTGCCCAAGCCACGCATACTCTTCGTCACAGAAAAAGAATCACCGCTCAAGACACTCCTTACCGAGTTGTACAAGGTTGACTCAGTCTCAGCGATTCCTGCCAACCTGAAGGACTATTACGCGATCGCCATCAATGACCTTGCTGCAGGCAAGCTCAATGATGCCACTGAACGCATCACTGAGTTCGTTTCGGACGGCAATGGCATGGTCGTGATCGGCGGCAAGAATGCTTTTGACAATGGCGCATACAAAGATTCCATCTTCGAGACCGCACTGCCGGTCTTCGTGTCCTCGCCCGGAAAGAAGGAAGGCGAGATCAGCATTGTTATCGTGATCGATATCTCTGGCAGCACCGGCATTGCCTTCGGCAGGTTCACGAGCACTGCTGACTTTGAGAAAGCCGCAGCAGTCGGCATTTACAAAGACCTCACACTGGACACCAAGCTCGCGGTCGTCGCGTTCAACACACAGGCATACCTCATCTCCGAGCCGAGCTATGCCTACGAGAAGGTTGGGCTGGAAGACCGCATCGGCCGGCTCAAGTTCGGCGGTGGTACGTTGATCCAATCAGGCATGCTCAAGGCTATCAGCATGCTCACCCAGATGGGCGGCAGCAAGAACATCATCCTCATGAGCGACGGCAAGACCCAGAGCGAAGCCGCAGCGATCGAAGCGTCCAAGCTTGCAGCCAACGAAGGAGTCAGGATCTACACGGTCGGCGTCGGCCCAACCACGAACGAAAACCTCATGATTCAAATGGCTGAAATCGGCAATGGTGTCTATTTCCGTGCCATGGAAGAAAGCAGACTCAAAATCCTCTTCGGCGATGTCAAGGACGAGGAAAAGAAAGGCGGCACCATGGGCTTGTTCGTGCTCAACCAAAACCACTTCATCACCGAAGGCTACGATCCCAAAGCAAACATCCATGGCTTCAACCAAGTCGTGCCCAAGACCACAGCCCGGCTATTGCTTACCACAACCACTGGTGAGCCCATTCTTGCAGTCTGGCGCTTGGGCCTCGGTAGAGTTGCATCGTGGAGCACAGACGACGGCACCGAATGGGCAGGCGACGTCCTGAGCAAGATCAACAGCAGGATTTTTGCCAGAATTTTCAACTGGGCCATCGGCGATCCAGACCGCAAGGCAGCTGCGTACATTGATGCCAAAGACACGATCATCAACGAACCGACTGAGATCACGATCAAGTCCGAAACCCCACCTGAGGCAAAAGGGGTCACGTTCTATAAGATTGACGAAGACCTCTATTCTGCAGCAATGAGCCCAACGACCTTGGGGTTCCAGCAGGTGGCAGGGGCAATCTTTGCCTCTAACTACCTGCGCGAGTACAACGGCCTTGGATTCAATCCCGAACTCAGCAAGATTGCGCTCAGCACAGGCGGACGCGTCTTTGATTCCACGGACATCGATAGCATCGTGCAACATACCAAGGCACGCGCTCGACGCATCATTAATACTAAAGAGCACTGGGGCTGGCCATTCGTGCTCGCAACCGTCATCATTTTCCTCATAGAAATATTTATAAGGAGACTGATCCGGAGGGAATGAAGGTCATGACGTACATTACGCGCAATGCAAACATTGTCTTATTGTTCCTGATCCTGATAAGTGCAGGAGCCTTGGTCACGGCAACGGTTTTCTTCCAAGAGAACTTTGACCGCATTAACAAGGCATACAGCACCAAGCTCACCCAACTCAATCAAGTCACCAAGGACCTCACAGAAAAACAAACCTCTTTGGAGACAATCAAAAGCGAACTCACCATCAAGGCAGCACGCGAAGAAGAATTCAGCCAACAATACACAAGCGTGCGCGAACAAAAAACCAAGCTCGAAGGCGAAAAACAGCAGCTCACCACGGTCAAACAAAGCCTTGAGAAAGAATTATCCGAAACAGAAAAGACCTTGCAGAGCACCCAGAGTTCCCTCGAAGCCGCCAAAGGCGAGAATGAGCGCCTCAAGTCAGATGTTACTAAGTTAGAAGTGACCGTGAGGGCGTTGAAGAAGGATGTTGATGATTTGCAGGCAGCCATTAATTCCAAGAACGCCAAGATTGCATGCCTGCAGTCCAAGCCTGACGTAGAGGAAAGCACCTGTTAACATGCCCACCAAACCTATCATTGCAGCATTGCAGGAAGTGCGCAGCGCAGTTATGCAGATCACGCTCTTCACCAGCCTGCTGGACGCGCTCGTGGTCTTCCTGATCAGCGCACTGGTCTTGATCCTCATCACACTGCCATGGTGGTATGCATTCATCATTGCCGTGCTGTATGGTGTCACCCACACTGTGCGGAACATGAAGCGCCACCGCAACCTCGCTTATGTCGAGGAAAAGGTTCCTGAACTCCAGGAACAACTCATCACGGTCGCAGACACGACTGCGCAAGACAATGCGATCGTGGAAAGCCTGAGGCAGGACGTCTTGCAGGGAATGCGTGCGATCAAGACTTCGTACTTCCTGAGCTTTGGTCGATTGACCCGAGAACTCATCACGCTCGCAGTCGTGGCCATCCTCATCATCACGAGCGCAGCGCACAACATCCGCTTCCTGGACATCGGCGACACCCTGCGCGACCTCGGCAAACTCGCCCAAGGACCACCCGGAGCATACGAGCTCTCAGGCGAAGGCCTTGAGTTTATAGAGAATCTCAGCGAGGACATTTATGGCAACAAGTCCATTGCCGAACTCGGCAGTGATGAACTCCAATTGCAACTCACTCCCATGCTCAGCGACATCGACATCGGCAAGGTCAAGCCGCCTGAAAGCAGGGAATTCAAGAGTGCCCTGCCGACCGAGATCAAGGCAACCACTGACGTGAGCTTCCAAGAAAGCATTCCGAAAGGCTACCAGCGCATCGTCAAATCCTATTTCCGCGAAATCGCGAAAACATCATGATACGGAGGATGAGAGCATGAAATTGGAAGATGCAAAGAAAACATTCGATCACCTGCTGCACGAGATGAGCAGGGTCATTGTAGGCATGGATGAGGTGCTGAAGCAGATGGTCGTGTCCCTGCTGACGAACTCGCACGCCATCCTGGAAGGGTATCCTGGCCTTGCCAAGACCCTCTGCGTCAAAACAATGGCACAACTGCTGAGCCTGAAGTTCTCGCGTATCCAGAACACGCCAGACCTCATGCCGTCAGACATCACCGGAACGTACATCATCGAGGAAACCACGGGCGGCAAGCGTACGTTCAAATTCCAGCCTGGGCCGGTGTTCGCGAACATCATTCTCGCAGACGAAATCAACCGAGCGACACCCAAGACGCAGTCAGCGCTGCTTGAGGCAATGCAGGAACGCCAAGTCACGGTCGGAAACACGACGTTCAAGCTCGAAGAACCGTTCTTCGTGCTTGCAACGCAGAACCCGATCGAACAAGAAGGAACCTATCCCCTTCCTGAGGCGCAGAGCGACCGATTCCTGTTCAAGATCCGAACAGAGTATCCGACCTATGACCAGGAGGTTGAGATTGTCAACCGCTATGCCGAAGAAGAGAAGCGCGTGTCATTGAAGCCAGCGGTGAGCAGGGATGAGCTCATTTACTTGCAGAGCCTGACACGTCAAGTGCCGATCGCAACAGACATCAAAAAGTATGCGGTGAGCCTTGTGACGTCCACGCGCCAGAAGAAAGACTTGATCGAGTACGGCGCATCACCGCGAGCATCCATCGGAATTGTCCTTGCTGCAAAAGGCAGAGCCCTGTTGGAAGGTAGGAAGTACGTGTCCAAGCAGGACATCAATGCCATGGCCTTGCCGGTGTTGCGGCACAGGATCATCCTGAGCTTCGAGGCAGAACGTCAGAACCTGCACGAGGACGATGTCATCAAGCAATTGCTCAAGTGAATCATGGCAATTGACCTGAGTTTTTTGCACAAGCTGGACCGGATGTCGCTTCTCGTCACGAAGCGCATCACTTCCAACTATGTCGGTGAACGCGCAGCGATCTATACCGGACGCGGACTCGTCTTCAAGGACCACGCAATCTACTCGCCCGGCGACGACTTCCGCGCGATCGACTGGAAGGTCTTTGCACGATTGGACAGGTTGTTCATCAAGCGCTTTGAGGAAGAACGCAATCTTGTCGTGCACGTCGTCATCGACTACTCAGGATCGATGGGTTTCGGCGGCAGGATCAAGAAGTTCGAATACGCAGACATGCTCGGCTTGGGCTTTGCATACATGGCGATGAAGCACAACGAACGCTTTGTCGTGAGCACCTTCTCTGACCGGCTCGAGGTCTTCAAGCCCAAGCGCGGCAGAAGCAATCTCATGGCCGTACTTGATTATTTGAATACCAAGAAACCCAAGGGACTAAGCAAGTTCGAAGAGTCGCTTGCCGCCTACAAGAAGCGCGTGACCAGCAAGTCGTACGTGGTCATCCTTTCTGATTTCCTCTATGATCCTGAGGAGATCAAGAACGCCATTGCCCGCTACCGCGACCACCACGTCGTGCTGATTCAGGTACTGGACAAGACCGAGACCGATCTCTCGATCGAAGGAGACTTCAAGCTCGTGGATGTCGAGACCGAAGACTCCCTAAGGACATTCATCTCGCCGTACGCGCGCAAGAAATACATCGAGCAGCTTGGCGAACACCAATCAAAAATCCAGAGAGTCTGCGACGAACTTGGTGCCAAGTTTTTTGTTTTCAACACCGAATTCCCAATCTTCGACGCGTTTTATCAGGTTCTGAATGCGTGATTATTGCGAAGAGCATTAATTATTGAAATGAAACAGTGCTCTTCGCCATACTAGCAGAGACTGCAATTTTACAATTATTAACATTCTCTGCTATTAACTGCATTCGTCCTCAATGCATTCATTAATGCATGTTTGGTCCTTGTTACAGTCGATGTTGCATTCGGTCAGGCAGCTCACGTATCCTTGGATTGCTTCGTCAGCTGTTCCTGAAGGATAACCGCTTGAGAGATTGGGCCACGACCATCCTGTGCCCACCTTGATGCACTGGCATTCTGACAAGTCCTGAACCTTGTCGTTCAGCTGGTCGATCTCGCGCTCGAGCTCATAAATGCGATCTTCCAAACTGTTTGCGTAGGCAACAAGATCCTCAATCCTCTGGCCCTTCTCGGTCAGAATGCGTACATCAGCCGCTTTTGGGATGCTTGTCTTGACCTGTGCCATTGTTCCTGTCTTGGCAATCGTCTTGCCTGCTGCACCGGTGATGCCGGTGTTTAATGACATCACCACGCTCGCGATCGCGAGCAAGGCGATAACGCTCAAGAAGATGATTGCGGCAGTTCCTTTCTTGTTCATTCTTGCACCGTCTTCTTCTTGATCTGAGGCAACGGCAGCTTGCGCTCCACGAGCTGGACGCGCGCATCCTCTGCCTCAAAGTAGTCCTTAATCAATTCTACAGTTTTCTCCGCATCAAATTCCTTGCACGAGAACACGTCCATCAAGAAGAATCCGCGGTGCGGATACGTGTGCACGCTGATGTGACTTTCTGCAATCATCACGAATCCTGAGACACCTGAGTCCTCAGGAACCTCGTGCTCATACGGGATTACGTATGGCGTGATGATTTTCTTCATGCCGATCTGCTTGGGAAGCTCGTCAAGAAAACGAAACACTGCTTCCGTACTGGATAATTTCTTGCTGCGAGAAATCGCATCGATGATCATGTGTTGACCGTACATCATCTTTCATCGAACCCTCCTTTTTGTTTTTTTTTGAATGAAACGTCGTTGTGTGAGGTTCTGCTTAAAAACATTTCCCCGTTACCGTTGTAACTCCAGCGTGAGCAACTCGTTAATCTCCTGTTCAGAAATTGAGCACCCGCTCAGCTTGACTGCCCACAAAACAGATTCCAGCAGCGTCTTTTGCGGTTGCGGCACCTTAACCAAAAACTGATTAAGCAAACCTTGCTCGTATGCGATGGTCACGAGTTCTGCAGAACGGATGAGCTCGACATGGCGTGTGTGCATGTGGAATTCGTCCAGCCTGCCCGTGTCTACGTGCAGTTGGGTGTGCAAACGCTGCTCCATTAACCGGTGCAGCTGCGCAGGACTTTCCAGCAAGGAACGCGTGATCCGCTCGTCAACCACGACACGATTGCTTCCAAGATCCACCGCAGCAGCAACAGATTCCATCTCGCCCAATTGCACAATCTGAATCGGTGAACGATGCGCCCAGAATACATTGTTCGCAAGGTCGAGCAGCTGCAATGCCTTGCTTTTGATTTCAGGTGTGGTAATGACTTGCAGTATGCCTTGCTCGATCAAGCGTTCGACCTGCAATGCCTCAAACTTGAATTTCTTCGTTGCTAACGGACGATCCACAATCTCTCGCTTGACGCTTGAAACGATGGAAAATGATGTCTTTGCGTGCTGCTGCAACGCTTCAATAAGCCACAACAGGTTGTTTGTGGCAAGCGAGATGACCGGGCCTGCGTCAAGAACAATGCTCATCTGAACCAGCCCCGTGCGCGCAGGAGGCGTTCACGCGCAGACACGCCCAACGCGTCCTCAGGAATGCGCGTCTTGCCGATGTAATCCTGTAATTCCCACTGCGAGACTCCGAGCAGTTCAGCAGTCCGTGCCAATGAAATCCCGTGCTCGTGCAACTTGCTTGCCTTCTTGATCTTTGCCTTCTCAAGCACCTCAGTGATGTAGAGCTTGAGCTTCTCATCAAGCTTCTTGACTTCCTCAAACAATTGCCTGATCAACCTTCGGTAGTCATCGTCCTTGCTTGTTGCCAATGCAGCGCGCGTCTGCTGCACGAGCGGAATCAGGTGTGTGAACGGGATCTTTTCATCACAACAGCGCTGCACCATCTTGCTCAAGGCATAAATGAGTACGGCAACAGAGACTGAATCATCATCCTGAAAGATGCTCGCGTCATGGATGACGTGATTGCTCAACTCGCCCAAGGCATGATGATCCTCTGCCTGCAGGTATGTCAACGCCTGCTCGAGCACATCAAGAATATCTTTGCGAACGATGTCCTGCATGCGTCCTTCGGACGCTCTCAGGTATTTAAACGTTGTTTCTTACTCAACCGTGAACAGCGTGTCGTCATGGTCGACGTCGAAGAAGCCGAGTCGTGCTCCTGCATCAAGCCAGCCGTGGGCATAATTCAGCGCGGCAAAGGCAGTGACGATGTCTCCCTTGTCGCGGAAATGCTTCGCATCAGAGAAATACCGCTGAGCCATGTCCAAGAAATCCTTGGCCTTGGTTTCCCAATCAACAGATTTGGGCTTAGTCAGTTTGACCTTTTTTAGTGCGCGAGAAGTGACATCAAAATACTTCTGCAGTTTTTCTGCAGTGATTGTGCTGCTCATTCAGCTTTTGCCTTTTCCTCTGCCTTGTGTTGCCTGCGGGCAGGAAGGGGCCGCTTGATCGTGATGGGCAGGATGTCCTGTTCGAACTCCAGCTTGGCAATCTCAATCGGGTTATAGCCGATGCGCTCGAGATCCTTCTCCGTAAGCTTGATCAGGAACGGCGCGCCCATCGAGATCTGCAAGGCCCGCGAGCCGATCATCCGTGCAATCTCATACTTGGTGTGCTTGTGTGATTCTTCAGTTTTTCCCATAGGTTATCACCTGGACAATTTCTTGCGAAGTTCCTTAGCGTGCTTCTGCGCAAGATCAATCATGGCACTGATGTCTTCGATGCTCAACGGCATCTCGCCGCCTTTCTGCATCGCGCACAGCATGCCTGCATCATTGAACGCAACCGTGAGCCGCGCATCAAGCACTTCCTCTTCCACAGGAAGCGGGTCGGTAATGAGGTGGTCACCGACCTTCACAATAGTAACTTCAATCGGTGTCTGCAAGAGAGGCAGTTTCTTGTCGGTCTTCTTGCTGTAGTCAACCGTTCCGTCTTCCTTGAGTGCCGGGAATACTGCGTCCTTGAGCGCTGCGATGGCCGCAAGCGCACCTGCATCAAACAAGTTGCCTGCATCATTCACGGTGACAATGTCGACCATGACGCTCCAGACCTTCTCGCCTTCCTTGACGCAGAGCTTGGTGAGGTCAATCGCCTTGCTCTCCCTGATGCTGCGATCGATCACACGGGACAGCTCGATTCCCTGTTCTCCGGGCGGACCAGTCTCGAAGAGCGGGCTGCTCATCGGAGTCAGTTCTGCATTGATCATCAGGTTGCCCTGCGCAGGCGTGTCTGGATAGGGTTTCTCAAGCGAAAGCTTGACTCCTGCGATGACTTCAGTCTCGCCGATTCTGACGCGCGCACTGCCTTCTGCATTACGCGACACGCCATACTCGACCGTGACCGGTCGGCATTCATCCATCTTCCTGCCATCATACCGCAGGCCTTTCGTGATGTACTTCAGAACGTGTTCTTTCATCATTTCACCTTCTTCGGCGCGTGGCTCTCAGTGAACCGTGCCTTGAGCGCCTGCTGTTGGACCTTGTAGATGTCCATTGCCTTCTTCTTGGCGAGGGTGAGGAGCTTTACCAAGTCCTCCTTGGGCACTTCGCCGTCGAGCTGGAGCAAGGAGAACTTGTCCAGTGTTGGAATGTACGCGATGGGGATGTCTGAGATGCCCACATCGCAGTCCTCATATCCATCAATGTCTGCCATAATCTTGCCATTGTAGTGACCCATGGACAACGAAACGACAAGGTCCTTCATCACCAGCCCAGCGTCTGCCAATGCCATGGCTGCAGCAGTGATGCCTGCGCAACGTGTGCCTGCATCAGTCTCCGGCAGTTCGACAAAGACGTCCACGACCGATTTTGGGTAGTCCTTGAGGTCGAGCACGGGCAGCAATGCCTTGGACATCAGCATGCTGATTTCCTGACTGCGCCTGCTCGTGCCTGGCCGGACACGCTCGCCGTGACCTGAGAACGGCATCATGTTATACCTGCATCGTAGGATGCCGGTCTCGGGGTTCTGCATGAACTTCGGATGCAAATCCCGGGGGCCATAGACTGCCGCGTATGCGACCGTGTGGCCGATGCGGAACATTGCGCTGCCGTCTGCGCGAGGGATTATGCCAACTTTTGCCTCGATTTCTCGCAATTCCTCCCATCCGCGGCCATCATGTCGCTTGGGGTATTCTTGTTTGACTGCTTTTGCTGCCATTTTTAATCACCAGGATTCCGTGGAGGGAATCGTCCGCCGCCATGACGTGCGTGCGGCCTGCGTTCGCGATATTCGCGACGTTCTTCCTGAGGCTCTGCGGGCGCTTCCTCGTGTTCAACTGCTCCTGCGGTGACCGCCGGAATCTCGACAGTCTTGCCGGTGAGTTGTTTGAGGTACGCCTTCATGCGCTCGGTCAGGCCCGGAAGGTGCGCTTCGTCCTCCACTCGTTTGATCGCCTGCACTGCTTGCATCTCGTTCTCAGGAGTTTGGCCCTGGACCCAGATCCAGCCGTTCTGACCGACTGAGATATCGCATCCTGTCGCGTTCTTGATCATCAACACCATGCTTCCTTCCTTGCCGATGATGCGCGGCACCTTGTGCGGGTTGACCTCGACCAGGCGTCCGTCCTTGAGCTTGCGCGCGCCAGGACTTTTCATCGTGACATCGATGAGCTTCTGGCTCGTAACCGTAATCACCTTGCACAAGACATACTCGCCCAGCGCATAATACTGGGTGAGGTCTGCCGAACGAGGAATGAACTCAGTCGTGGCATCCTTCAATCCAAGGACTGCGCTGTACGGACTGCGCGTCTCGATGCGCCAGCCAGTCATGAGCACGTCGATGATCTTGCCGATAATCTTGTCATTCAGCTTCGGCACATATGCGCCGGTCAGCGGAATCAGCTTGATGACCTTGCCTTCGATGGCGATCATGCCTAATCGTCCGGCGTGAATCTTCGCGCCTTCGCGATACAAGCCTTTGCTGGGCAAAAAGCCCATACCTTCAGCGATAATCTCTCCGGGAACAACGATGTCGCGTTCCTTCGCATGTAATACTTCACTTGTCATTTCATTTCACCTTTATTATTCGTTGACTTTGATGACTCTTGCAATGACTTCTCCGTGCGTGAGCGCATTGAGTTTGTCATACAGCTCCTGCTCCATGCCGCCCGGAATCTCGACCACGCCCTTCCACGAGCCGTCGTTCTGCCACTGCTCGTTCAGGACCTTACCGAACTGTTTCACCACACTGTTTGCCTTCGAGGCGTACTGTGCAGGAATGGTCAGCTCGATGTCCTTGGTCTCAAATTTGATCGGCAGGATCGGCCTCAATGACTTGAGGACATCCTGCACTTGCTGTTCTACAGGCCTGAACTCATCGATCCGCACTTTGGCTTCGACCATGGCGGCTTCGATGCGCTGGGCAGGATGCGGAGCGTGCGTCCGCGGATCCACGCCATTGCGCCTGATGAAGTCGACGATCTGGCGCCGCTTCTGCTCCCGCAATTGCTCGCGGTAGCTGGCAGTCAGCTGGATCTCGCCGTCTGCGATAATCTTCTTGGCGACCTCCCACGGATCAGTCGTGCCGAAGACTGCCTGCATCCGTTGCTCGGACGCGAGCATGCCTTTCTTGGCATCGCTGAACACCTTGGGCACGCGCACAGCATCACGAATATCTGCTTTGCCATGACGCGCTGCCATAGCCTTTTCGGGATCAATCACGATCTCGAAAACGTCAGAGCCCTTCTTCAACCGGGCAGTATTAATGTGTTCTTCTGTCATTCTTATTTCTTCTTGACGTCCTTCAGCATCCGGTCCAGAGTGGCGCGCGAGACCTCGCGGAAGACCTTCTCATCGGTTCGGATGGAAGCTGCCGCGATCCGCTCGACGGAGAAATTCTTGTCCAAGACTTGGTTCAGGGCGCGGAGGCAGAGCTTGAGGCATTCCTCGATCGTCATGGAGTCCTTATACTCCCGCGCGAGGATCTCTTCGATCTCTGGCTCTCCTTCGCCAATGACTGTCGCCTTGAACTGGAAGAAAATCCCGGTGGGATCAGTCTCGTACACCTTCGGTCCATCGACATCAATGCCTGCCAAGATAATGGACACGCCAAACGGCCTGAGGCCGCCGGACTGGGTGCAGATCTGCTTCAATGCGCAGATATCTTTGACGATTGTGATAGTATCGATCGGGGTATCATAGGTCACGGCATGCTGTTGTGCCTTGATCTGGGCACGTTCGATCAATACTCGTGCGTCTGAAATGATGCCGGAGGCCGTGGCAGCGACGTGGTCATCGATCTTGAAAATCTTCTCTACACTTTCCGGAATGACCAAGCGGTCGACAATGCGCTTGTCAGCCACGAGCAAAACACCATCCGAGCAGACCATGCCGATGGCAGTGCTGCCCTGCCGGACGGTCTTCTTGGCATACTCCACCTGGAGGAGCCTGCCGTCAGGACTGAACATCGTGATCGCGCGGTCATAGCCCATCAATTGGTGGGGCATGGGTTGCGCGGCTTCTTCTTCTCCTTTACGTACCATTTTTCAATCACCCTGCGATATAGGTTGTTGCTTTCTTGAGCGAGCCAGAAACGCCGAGACTGCGTGCAATGACTGGTGCGTTTTCGATGCTTTGGATCATTGCCAGACTTGCGCGGAGCGCATCAACGCCCTTGTGGCTCACGCGGAGGATGCCGCGGTTGCTCTGGGCATTGTACTTCTCAGGCAATATCCACAGGCCTGCTTGTGCAGCGCCTATCTGACCAGTCAATCCGAGCATTCCTTGCCAGATTGCCTGGGAAACACTCGAAAACGACTTGGTTCTGCCTTTAGAGATGATTTCAAACGCCAAATAGCGCTTTCGTTCTCGAAGAGTTGGTAATATTGCCTTTAGCTTTGCCATTGGCCTTATTCACCTAATAACACCGTTCATTGGTGAGAAAAACACAAATCCAGTCTTCGCGTCCCTTTTCTCACTCACGCTTTTGCTAGGGTGAAGATGTTTATATAGATTGTGGTAGAAGTTTAATATTAGTTGTCGTATTCCAACCGCGTATGATTGAAAACCATGTTAAGGGAAACAGTCACAAAGAGACCCGCGTGGGCTACAAGGCAATCAGCGTTCTTGCAGACATCGTCAAGGAGTACATTGACGCCTTTACTGTCAACGGAAGATATGAGAGTGAGACGCATTACCTTCTTCTCTATAATCAACTCCAGCAGTATTTACGAACCCCACAAGATAAGTCTTCTTCCAAAACCTTTTTAATCTAAGTGGGGATTTGTGAAATCATGGGTCTTTAGCTCAGCCTGGTAGAGCATTCGGCTCTTAGCTCTTTGAGTGGGTGGAAACCGAATGGTCGAGGGTTCAAATCCCTCAAGACCCGTAGCGAAGCCAAGGGGCATGAGACCAGTCGACCTCAGTCGACGCTGCCTCAGGACCCGTTAGGTCTTGAGACCAGTCGACCTCAGTCGACGCTGCCTCAGGACCCGTATAAGAAACGCGAGTTATAAAGAGAATAAAAGAAAAAAAGTACTATCACTCGGTGCGCTGGGTTTCGGTGCTCTCGAGTTTCTCAGTGATCTTTTCAAGGTTTGACGTAGGAATGTCCTGCGTTGGTTTCTTGATCAGCTGATATGCTCCGTTGTATTGACTGCCGCGATATGTGCAGTGGCGAACCCAATCGCCGAAAAGCTGGGCATCCGTCTTATATGAGTTTGTCATAGTTTTACCCCTATAAAGTAATAAATATACTTATATTTAAGCTTTTCTGTGGGACAAAAAAATCATAACTTTTATAAATGGCTGGTGCCTTGCCTGAATCATGAATCCTAATCTTGATATGGTCATTGACGGCAAGGTCAAACCGCTCGTCGGGAGCGCGATGCAGAAATACCTTGGTATCAGGGTATCAGATATTGAAACCGATATCACTGACCAGCTCAAGCGCTCCACACTGTTAGACGTGCCGATCACCACCCGCGTGCCGTACAAGCAGGCAAAGAAGGCCTTCAAGCGGGCATACTTGATGCGTCTGCTTCACCAACATCTTGGCAATATCTCGACGGCAGCTGACGTGGCAGGCGTAGACCGCAGGAGCATCCACCGTCTCGTGCTGTCGCTCAAGGTTCCGACGACACAATTTAGGGATGCAGCTGATCCGACCTATATCCGTCAGACAGCTGTTCACGGCATTATTCAGTACGTTGTCGAACAGTACCGTTCAGCCCTGAACCCGATCAAGTACAAGGCATTCTCTGCCCAAGCAGAAGCCCTCTCCGGCGAGATCGCGAAAGAATTGCCAGAAGCTCATTTGACCTTGAAGGAGGCTGAGCATGCCTTTGAGCAGGCCTATCTCAGTCAGCTCTTAAAGGAACATACTACGATCACTTCAGCAGCCAAGGCAGCCAAGCTGCGTTATGAAGTACTGCACCGCAAGCTCAAGGCATTAGGAATAAAGCCCTAAAACTGCCCATTTCTTGTGTTAAAACTGCTCTTTTCAAGCTTTATAGGGTCTATAAGGGAATTATGACTTTTTTGTCTCAGTTCCTTCAGGGAAACGAAAAGCTTAAATATTAGTACCACTACCAAGTAGTCATTATAGGGGGCAGCGCCAACTGAGGTTGGCTGGTCCCCAAATGTTCCATTTGGAGGTGTAACTCACTATGGCATTCATCCACAAGAACGTCAATAGCGGCTTGATGATGCTTGTCGCGTTCATCTCCGTGGCCTTGGTCACGGCGACCGTGTACAGCGTCGAAGCCTTTGACAGTATCAATACTGCCTATGCCGAGAAGACAATGCAGGTCGAGGCCCTGTCGGCCGAGCTTGCAGAGAAAGAGGCCATGACTGACAGCTTGCAGAAGACTGCCGAGCTGACGCAGGAGCGTGAAAAGGCTCTCGCGGAAATCCTCGTGAAGCAGCGTCAGGAAACTGCTGAAATGCAGAAGTCTGGCGATAACGCTCAGCAGCAGATCACGGTCTCGTCTGAGCCTGCAAAGGCAACGAAGTATCCTTCGGGCGTCTACAATCCCTACCGTCAACGGTATTGGGGATGGTACCCGCAGAAGCGGTACGTCTATTGATCTGACTCTTTTTTGATTTTTTCTTCTTCCTTTTCTTCTGATCCTGGTTCCTGATACTTCTCTGCCATCTTGTCTGCAAACCGGTGGGCTTGGTGCAAGGGCTCAGGAAGCTTGTGTGGTGGGACGATGCACCGTTTGACCACTTCTGCTGCTGTGTCGACAGAAATCAAGTGGCCGGGTGAGACGATGAGCGGCTTTGCATAGTCCCGCGTCTTGACCAACCGGCCACGCACCTCGTCGGCAATCACGACCTTGTCGTCCACGATCTCGCCCACGAGTATGCTCTTGGCGATGCCGATGCATGGCTTGCCCAGTTCGACACCAACATAACTTGCCAGGCCAGCCCTGAGCGGGTGGGCGATGCCGTGGCCGTCGACCATGAGTATATCAGGATCGTACTCGAGGTCGTAATACGTCTGCAAAATCGCAGGGCCCTCACGAAATGCCAGGAAGCCCGGAACGTACGGCATCTCTGCTTTGGTTAGCGAGTACTTGCGCTCGAGCACGGTCATCGTCTTGAAATCCAGCACGACTGCAGCGCAGACTGCCTTGTCCTTGAAGAACGTGACGTCAAAGCCCGCGATTCTCTTGATCTCGTTGAGCTTGACAGTATCTTCGGTTTTCACTTGTTTTGCAATCGCGCGCAAAATACCGCGCAGTTTTCCTGTCTCGACCTGCATAACGCCTCTCTTTTGTCTCGAATAAGCACGTGGCGATTTATAAAGGTATTTTTCTTTAAATGTGTCAGAGTATTTATAAAGAAAAGATACCTAAATAGTATACTGGTGAGTGAAAAATGGCAGTGACCAACGAGGAAGACCGGTGGGCAGCCTACAGGGACATGACGTATGCACCTGAATCTTCCTTCCAGAAGTATGGTCGGCGTGTTCTTGCAGGAATATTCATTGCAGCCACCATTGGTACTCCAGTATATATGACTGTCATCAAACCTGTACTCCAGAAGCAAGCACAGACACAACCAATCAAGAGCTTGGATGATCTCCAAAAGCCAGAGACCTATCAGGAACCATCAGGACTTGGAGTCTTAGCAAAAGACCAATAACCACATGGACAAACCACACTTCGCCCGCGAATGGATCGTCCTTTTTGACGACGAACTCCTTGTTGCGGGTTAATGCCTGCGTTGGAGTCGTTTGATCTGCTGCTCGATAGGCAGTTCTCTGAGCCTCATGTTCTCTTCGAGCTGCTCGATCACGACGTTCGTTTCTCCTGACCGCAGGTTAAGAAAATCCTCAGCAAGCTTGAACGTCGGCTTGAGCTTCTTTTCTATCATTGTGTTGTGAAAACCACTGCGTTATTTAATCCTTTGGTTTCGTTACCGACTTTGGACAACGAAATCTTTTATAGTCCTCACGTTTCTCGACGGTACAAAGGAGGGGATGTAGTATGGGTGAAGACCGTAGTGAACTTGCAGATCGAGTGCAGTCAACAATGTCCGCATCTTGGGAAACACCAGACGTCTCGCGTGCCGTCTCAGCTGCGTATGCTGCGCGTGTGAAGGCATTCGAGCGCAGGTCATACACGCGCATGCTGCGTGGCGTGCATTATCACCACCGGCATTATTGCGGTCGGAATGATTAACGCTTGGACCGCTTTGCCTTCTCAGAAATAATGGCAGAGTTCCCTGTCGGGTCCTCAAGCGTAATCGTGAGCTTTTCCTCGCCCCACAGGACTTTTTGCAATTTCTTGACGAGATTTTTGGCTTTTTTCTTCATTTCCTCATCTTCTTCAAGATCACGGACTTTTTCGATTTGTTCCTTGATGCGTTGGATCAAGCCTTCAATGTTTGTGATGTAGCCCTCGGACGCAGGACCGGGCTCGATGCTGCCGACTCGCTCGAATTTGATTGTAGCCTCAGAACTCTTGACGACACGCACCTGCAGGTCGTCTTTTCCAGAAACCTCAAAGACGTATTTGCACGGCTCTTTCTGCTCGGCAGCTTCGATGTCAGACTTGTGATACTTGCATGACTCGCATGTCATCGAGAACACGAAGAGCTTGCCAAAATACGGAACTTCAGTCTCGGCCTCGGTGAGCGCGAGCTTTTTCTGGCCGCACACCGGACACGGCTGGTCTTTCAGTATTGCAGTCACTTTTTCCGACGGCATATCCTACAGGGCGTTTTGCAGCTTTAAAAAATCTACGGTTTTTGCGGAACTTATCCTTGCACTGGCGTATATCCATTATTCTTTCAAATCCTTCATCCATGCTTTATTTGAGAAATGCATAACTGAAACATAACTGAAAGAAAAGGTGAAGATTTTGATAATCTTTATTATTGGCAAGTATTCCTTCTTGCTCGATGTCGCTTGTCCCGAGAATAACTCAGGTGCTTGTTGAGCCACCTGATGAAAATATCTGGCATGAGTATTTTGTCGGATTGGTTAATAGAGTAGGCCCAATTGCACAGAAACCAAAGTTGCTTGATCTCGCCTGCGGACACGCGGGTTCAGGTTTTGTAAATGAGTATGCGTCAGGGTTTCCGGATACTGAAGTCTTTAGTTTGGATATGGAGCCTCTTGTTCTCAACTGGTTAGACGCACCTAGGAAAATCTGTGCCGATGCGAGAAGAATTCCTTTCAGAGATCAGTCATTCGACATGGTGTGGGATGGTTATTCGGTACTTGAGCTTGGTATTTTAAGTGATGCAGAGTCTTATTTCGTAGCGAAAGAAATTCGCAGAATACTTACACCTGAAGGTGCATTTATTTTTTCCCATTTGAATGGGCGGTCCGAAGCAGAAACAATAGAAAACCTTGTTAAAATCGGTTTTAAAAAGATCACACATCTTCTGAGGCTAAGCCAGAGGGTGCGGGAAGGGTATCGTCACAGAGATTCCTATTTGATGCGGTGACACTCTCAAAAGCGCACAAAAACTCTACCTTTTCTTAGGGTCTGAATGAAGAAATCTACATCTACTGTTCCGTTCTAATCTGCTGCAGATTCAGGCGCTTCCTTGACTTCTTTGGTTTGCTTGGAACGGTAGATCGTGGCAAAGCTGGGAGTGACCACAATGTAGTCGTCGCCAAAGCCTGCAATCTCGCCTTCGATCGCGTCCGTGGTCTTCTTGAGCTTGTTGATGGCACGCTTCAATTCGACCAGGTCGCGTTCTTTTAACGGCTTGATGTTGACCAGTGCGATCGTGTAGCCTTCGCGCAATGAATCAAGAATGGGCTTGACGTCTTCAAAATCATCGAGCTGGAAGGGACGAACAAGAATGCGCGAGCGTGTCTCGCTGCCTTCGGTGTCGAGCTCAACATAGCCTTCTTCTGCAGCGAGGTCTTCATACTTGGGTGATCCGGAAAACGTTGCCTTCAGTCGATCAAAGAACTTCTTCATCGTAACCTCCTCGCTCTCACCATTCTCGTTCATCGGCATTCTGGGAATGCCGACATGTGCTCAAGAACCCTTGGTTCTTGACATTTCTTAACTCGTGAATGGTGTAACGGTTACACTAACTTGTATATAAAATCTTCGATTCTCAAGTGTCGACGATGATTCTACCGCAATCTTTTTAAACAAGCCCCGAACTTCAGATGCATATGGGTAAGCGTAAAGGTGGCTATCGCAGGAAGACGCGCAAGCTGATGCGCAAGAACGTCCGCGACAAGGGCAAAATCATGCTTAACGCGTATCTTGCGCGCTACAATCCTGGCGACCACGTGACCCTTTTCGCTGAACCCGCCGTGCAGGGCGGACTGTATCATCTCCGATTCCACGGCAAGGTCGGCACGGTCGTGAACAAACAAGGCACGTGCTATAAGGTTGCGATCACCGACGGTGGCAAAGCAAAGACCGTCATTGTTCATCCAGTTCATTTGAAACGAGCATGACACGAACCATTGTCTCAGAAACACCGACGAACGCGAGCGAAGTGAAGCGCGTGCTTGAAGAGATTCAGGTGCACGACAAAGAACTCAGCTTCCGCGCTGGCAGAACACTGGAACACTTGCAGGCTATTGCCACGCTCGCGCCCAAGAAAGCCAAGGAGCTCGAACAAGCCTTGGTCAAGCTCGACATTCCGCGACTCAAGGACGCACACGTGCACAAGCTCATTGATCTTCTTCCGACCACGCTTGAAGACGTCAAGCTCATCCTGCAAGGCTATGCAGTGACGGTCACGAACGAGAACTGCAAGAAAATTGCAGACACGATTGTTGAGATTGCGAAGTAATCATGCCTTCTTGATAGGGTATCCCTTCATCACCACGCTGGAGTCTGTCCAGCGATAAGCGACCTCTACCGCGCCGTGGCAATGCAGGGCACGAAGGTGTTGTTTGAACAGGTCCTCGACCTTTGTGCACGAAGAAGCCTTGACCTCGATGCGGTGCGGCAGGCGGTGGTAGTGCGATATGCATTTCATCGTCTCCAGCCTGTCCATCCACAGCACGAGATTATCGATACTCATGATTCGTCGCTATGTCGCAATGTTTATAAAGTTCGCGGCACTCGCCTCAACCAGTTACTATGAATAGGGATTACTCGTATGGAACAAAGCACGGCGCTTCTCGAGAAGAGGCAGTCCAAAGAAGAATATGCGATCGTGCTAGACTTCTTGCCGCACGGCTACCCCTTTGATCCGCGACCCAGCCATCGTAAATCTCCCATTGTCCAAGTGATTGGCAGGAATCACTTCACGCTTTTGGAACTTGTTCCGAAGAAGGATGTCTTCCTGCAGCCCTTGGCAGAAGTGTACATTGGCGAGGGCAAGCGTGACCAGATTCATCACATTATCGGCAAGCTGCCCGTGGACAAGCTCACTGCAACGGCCAAGACCGAGCTTGAGTTTGTCGTGAAGGACTTGGTGCACAAGAGCGAGAAGCGCTTTGTGGATTTCGTGAACACTGCCCGGCCCTTGACAACAAGAATGCATCAACTGGAGCTCTTGCCAGGCGTGGGCAAGAAGCACATGTGGGAAATTATTGAGACGCGGGAGAAACAGCCGTTTTCAAGCTTTTCAGACATCAAGGAGCGTGTTAAGCTCATGCCTGATCCAGCAAAGGCAATTACTAAGCGTATTTTGGCTGAATTGACAGGAACTGAGAAGCACCGGGTTTTCGTTGACATCTAATTCTTACTTTATCCCTTACTTTTATCCTATTTTACCGGAAAACCAAATGTTTATATAGCACCCCTGTGTTTTTGTCGTCTATATCTCGCCGAGCCAAGCTTGGCGATGAACTCGACAACGCCACGCGTTGGTCGAGTACACTCTGGGGTGATTGTTGATGCCAAAAGGAAGATGCATGAAGTGCAAGAAGGAAGTTGAGATGAAGAATTCCAAGGAAGTCATCATGAAGAATGGGATGAAGGCTGCAAAGGGCGAATGCCCGCACTGCGCCACCAAGGTCTTCAGGATTCTCGGCAAGGCGTAAGCACATTCTTGTTTTTCTTTTTTTCTTTTCTTCGTTCTTGAGTTCCACAAAATTTAAATAGCTGCGAATGATTGATGAATGCTTGTGGGGGTGAGTGTATGGCAGTACTGCCAGAAAAGAAGGTAAAGCTCTTGAATCAGATTGAACTCAATATTTTGGAGAAGTCCAGGATCAAGAATGCGCGTCGCGCCAAGGAAATCGCGCGGCAGTGGCTCAAGCTCGCACACTAAAGTCCCGGGTACCGGGGGGAGGACCGTATGCGCGTCGTGTTCGACGACGATGAGGACATTTTCGAGGATTATGGTGGCGACGACGAGTAGGAATGACTCGTCGCTGGAAAAGTATATATACCAGTCCTGCTCGCAATTTTGATAACCAAGTGGGGTGATTTCATGAAGAAAACGATGATTGCCGTGCTGTGCATCACAGCACTGGTACTGAATGCGGTGATTGTCGCTGCTGCTGCGCAGTCCTACACAGAGCCCAAGAGCATGACGAGAACTGGCGGTGTTGCTGTCGGCCGAACGCAGATCCGCGGCATAGAGGGATGCAACATTGATATCCAGACGAGCCCTGAAGACACGTACTTCATCGGCAAGGCGCGCAAGGAATGCGTTGAGAAGAACAAGCACAACCTGCACTGCCAGAACCGCTGTTACGAACAGGTAAAGCTATTGACCCGTGGTGGAGGCAGGTTCGGACAGGTCATTGGTGCGTACTCGCGCTACGGCTGCAAGGACATCGATGCCAAGATGATGTTGGCGTCTTCGACCGCGAGCCGGTGCTACTTTGACGCGACTAACGAATGCGCCATCGTAAACCCAGGCAACGACTACTGCCGCAAGAAGTGTGTCCAAAAGACGTACTCTGTCTGCAGGCAGAACTCGTACCAGGCAGGCAGCTACCGGTAAGTGAGTTTGATTTTTCTTTTTCTTATTTTTTTTCTTTGATTTTAATTGAATCTCCTTATTTGTGTCGCTTCGCGACAGAGACGCTCGCTCCTTCGTTCGGCTCTTCGTTTCACTCAGAGCCTTACGAAGTCGCTCGGGAATTATAACGAAAGAAAACGTTTATGTCTCGCCAACGAAGTTGGCGACGAACTTGACAACTTTGTTGTCAAGTGTTTGTCTCTGCGCCGTAGGCGCCCCGTAAGAAAGGGTATTCATCTGATGTTTACTTAATCACGCCGTAACCGATAAGGCGCCAGCGCTGGCCGACGTTCCTGGACATGGCAACGCGTGATCCTGCTTCGGCACAGACTGGTCTGCGCAGGGTGCACACGATTTCCTTCTTGCTCAACGACTTCACGATGCCCACTGTTGCTGCAGCATTCACGTTCAGCATGAGCATTTCTCCCAGCTTGACCGGATCCACCACGAGCTTGTCCTTTGCTCCCACAACACGCTCGAGCAAATGCGTTTCGAGCTTGAGTTCATTCCACACCGGAGGTAGCTTGCCAGGCAATCCCACAACCGAACCCACGAGCTTGTCAGACTTCACCACTGCAGGATCGAGCTTGGTCAGGATGCCTACACTGCCGCCTGGCACGATCTGCTCTGTCTTTGTGCCACCGGACATTAGACTCATGATTGTCGTTGTGAGGGGCTTCCATTGCTTCTTCTCTGCGATTTCATATCCGGGCAGGATCGCGATCTCCTGGTCGGGCTTAAGCACACCTTGCCGCAACGTGCCTCCTAGCACGCCGCCAACCATCTTCTTTGGTTCAGCGCCAGGCTTGTTGATGTCAAAGGAACGCGCAACGAAAAACAACGGGTCCTTGGTCTGGTCACGTGTAGGAACAGGAACTGCGCTCATGATGGCCTCGAGCAACACATCAAGATTCACGCTATGCAATGCTGACATCGGCACGATGGGCGCGTTCTCGTACGGCGTGCCCTTCAGGAAGTCCTTGATTTCCTGATAATTCTTTTTGGCCTGTTCTTCGCTCACGAGGTCGATCTTGTTCTGGATGACGATGACGTTCTTGATGCCCACGATCTGCAGGGCAGTCACGTGTTCAAAAGTCTGCGGTTGCGGGCATTTTTCCTGCGCAGAAATCAAGAGCAACGCTCCATCAATGATGTTTGCGCCACACAGCATTGTCGCCATCAGCGATTCGTGGCCAGGTGCGTCCACGAGCGAGAACTTTCTCACCACTATCGCAGGCTTTCCGCACACGCTGCACGTGGGGTTGATTGTATATGCATCGCTTTCGGCACACGTCCCGCACTTGTACACGGTCACATCTGCATATCCCAAACGGATGGTGATGCCGCGCTTGATTTCCTCAGAATGCGTGTCTGTCCACTTGCCTGACAATGCCTTGACCAGGGTTGTTTTGCCATGGTCGACATGACCGACCATGCCGATGTTGATTTCCGGCTGTGCGGGCAACGAACTCACGACCACCGGCTCTGCAGGCGGAGCGCGCTCAGGATGAGCTTCTGCAGCCTGCGCCGTAGTCTTCTTTCTCGCCATTGGTCGAGCCGACTGAGAAGGGCTTTATAAACTTTGCTCGGTGCGTGTGTCAATACGTTTTTAAACTCAAGCAGTCCTGGCACCACACATCAAAAAAGGGGTGAGTGAAGATGAAATTACAACAAGTACCTATGAAACCAGAAGCTCTCCATCAGGTTTTTCAGCCCAAGTATGAGCCCACTTGGCAATGGATTCTTGAGGAATTACTCAAGCATCGCACCTATCAGGTCGTGATCCATAGTCCTCAAACACGCGACTGGTACATTGGTGAATCACTTGGTGAATTGTCTGACGAGATCATGACAGACCTTCGCAGCAACAACATCCATCACGGCTTCATCGAGGTGCTGACCCGGGACTTTTTCGTTACTCATCCGATTGACTCCCACTACAGACACCTCAACGAAAGGTTTAAATAGTCTTTTTGCGGCTGAAAGAACATGCAGGAAAAAGAGGTGCCAGACAATACTGTCTTCTGGTCCATTGTCGGCGTCATCAGCGTTTTTGTTGTGGTCCTTGCGGCAGTCATGATTGTTCGCACTGGAGTCACAGGCAAGATCGTGCTGCAATGGCCTGAGCCCTCGCGGCCGTTCAGTGTCAATCCGCTTGCATGCACTGATGTCCAACCCTGTGGCAGCGACGTCAGCTTTGTCTGTTGTGCAGAACAACCCTTGCCTGGCACAGGCAGAAAGTGCACGGCGCCTGTCCGCGGCTATATTTCCGAAGCGCCCATGTGCCCGGACGCAATGCCTTACCGATGCACGTGCCCGGAAAAACACCAATACCGCCAATCCTGGCCCATTCCTTCGAGGTAAAACAATGGATAAATCTATCGCGCTCGCAGGCATTTTCGCTGTAGTTGCCATCATTGCCATTGTCTTGTTCGTGAACAGCACGATCACGGGCGGCATCATTGGCGCAGATGATTTCTATGTCAGACCAACCGGCATGCAGATGCGTTTGGAAAGCGGCGTCGTTGTTTTGCAATCTGATCCTGCAATCATCCAGGTCTGCAGGAATGCAATCGCATGCGACGGCAAGGCAAGCTACACGTGCTGCAAGCATGATGGTACGGTCTGTGTGTTGCCTTCTGCAGAAGATGTTGCACGCGGCGGCTGCCCCAAGGCTCATCGCAGCAGGTGCCAGTGCAAGGAAGATTACGTTGCAGGATTGATTGAGAAGTACGGTTAAGATAACAACCGTTTTAGTTCTGCGACTTTTCTGTCAAGCAATGCCTTGGTGTTCGCTTCCACGTTCAGACGCAGCACCGGCTCAGTATGGCTTGACCTGAGATTGAACCACCAGTCAGGAAATTCCACGCTCAAGCCATCAATGTGATACACCCTGCCCTTGTCGCAGTACGTTTCCTCGATTTTTTTCAGGACGCGTTCCTTGTTTTCCACCGTAAAATCCAGTTCGCCTGAATTGGAATATTTCTGCAATGGTGCGAGAAGCTTGGACAAAGGCTTTTTTTCCTCGCTGAGCAGGTTCATCAGCAACATCACTGGGATGTCACCGTTATCGATAAAGAAATTGCCGCGAAAATAATAATGCCCGCTGAGTTCACCACCGATGAGCGCGTCCTCGTCCTTCATGATCTGACTGATGTAGGTGTGTCCGACACGCGTCATAATCGCTACGCCGCCGAGCTCAGTGACTTTTTCCTTGACTATGCGACTGCTGCGCAAGTCATACAATACTTTTCCATACGAATGTTCCTTGAGGAGCTGACGCGCGAGTAGGACAAGAATATGGTCTGGCCGCGCCACCACGCCGCGTTCGTCCACAAACACCACCCGATCAGCGTCACCATCATATGCAACACCGAAGTGTGCCTTGTGCTGTTTCACCGCTTTCGCAAGCGCGTTCAGAACTCCGGGCTTGATAGGATTGGGATCGCGATTTGGAAAGTTGCCGTCGAGTTCGAAAAACAACGGAATGATTTTGACCGGCAGCCTGCCAAACACCTTCGGTACTGCCTGTGCAGCCACGCCATCCCCTGCGTCAACCACGACGGTGAGCTTCTTGAGTCTTCCTTTGAAGTTTCTGACGTGCGCTGCATACTTTGTGAGGATGTCGCGCTTCCTCACTTTGCCTTTGTGTTTAGGCCTGCCGAAATCAGCCCGCTCAATGAGATGCTTGATGTGCGTGAGCCCGTCAGGGAACCCGAGCGGTGTCCCGCCCTTGGCGCAAATCTTGAAACCGTTGTATTCTTTTGGGTTATGCGAGGCAGTGACCATAATCGCAGGACCTTCCTGCGCGGCAAAATAGGCCATCGGTGTCGTGCACACGCCGAGATCAATCGCGCTGCTCCCCTGATCCACAATGCCTTCGATTACTGCGTGAGCGAGCCTGTCAGAACCTATACGCGCATCGCGTCCGACACTGATGGTCTCGCCAGTGAAATACATCGCCGCAGCGCGCCCAAGTTTGTGTGCAAAGCCCTCGTTCAACTCGGCAGGATAGATACCGCGGATATCATACGCCTTAAAGAGCTCGTTCACCATCTTTTCTCGCCTAGAAACGTGGAAGGTGGGTATAAAAATTATTCCTTTTTGATTACGTAGAAAATCTCATTCGGAATCTTGAAGGTAGTGTAGTCATAGCCGAGCCGCGCGAGCATTTTCTCAATCCACACGCGGCGCGGAGAACGCATCGGTCTGCCACTTGTTGTCATCGTTGGAAAACTCACGACAACCCAACGTGCAGGAAGCGCCTTGATCATGAGCTCGCTGAGCTTGTGATCCTTCTGCTCAATCACCTCAAGCAGCTTGAAAACCAACGCAAGGTCTGCCTTCGGAAGCCGCTTGATTTGCTCCATGCCGCGCACGTCCACAATCCTGCACTCGCCTTCAATGCCGACGATTGAGAAATACTGTTCGACCGCTGAGCAGAGTGTTCGGTCAATATCAACACCAACATAGGTTGCATTGTCCGCAGGAAAAGACAACGGATTTAATCCGCAGCCGATGTCAAGAACGACCTTTGGCTCTCCAGCGAGCGCAAAAATCTTTTCGTAGACTTGTGCATTGTATGGCAAGCGCTCACGCGTTGATGCGTGTGTTGAGAGAAGATGCTCTCTGATTTCTTCACGACGGTCTGGAATGCTGGTCTGGCGTAATTCCGCAAGCAATGTTTCGCGATGGCGAGGATCGCCTTCGAACAATCCCACATTCCTGCGCAGCACTGCACGGACGGCCTTGATCAATGCCTTGTACGCGGCGCTCCGTGTGCTCAGTGAGTCGAGTTGGTGTGCGAGCTTGGGTTGCCTGCGCAGCTCTTTTTCCAGAAGTGCTTTCACAAACGAATGCTCAATGCCGCTCAACTCCTTTTTTGCAAGAATGTCGTGCACCACGTCTTCGCGCGTCGGCATGTGACTCGCGCAGGCGAGGATGTTTTTAAACTTTGTTGAGCTTAAACGTTGGTTTCAGTGGTTGCTTGGTCGTCTGGAGGCGCTGGCGATTATTGAGCTTGCGCAGCCGCGCTTGCTCAAGACTGATGCGATACCTGCACTCCACGCACCACTTGCGCATGGGAGAAAAACTGCGCACGGGTTCCCCACACCGCTTGCACATTGTCGTCATATCCAAAACCACCGAACTGGAGAAAATCAGAAGGTCTTTATTAAGGTTCTGAAAACTTATCTACTTAGGAGTAGTCATTCTTTATCGCGATTATGTCAATACTTTTATAAGCCATCGTCCGCTCAATTGCAACAGAGGGGATGCATGGACGAACCCCGGCAGCCGATTGAACTTCCTTCTGAACCGCAGGTGCTAGGCGGCAACATCGAACTCGGCGGTTTCCGCCACCTCGACAGCGGCACAATGATCGTCCTCAAAAAGATTATCGGCAATTATGCGCGCAAATTCGCAGACACACACGGCAGCGAGAAACTCTCACTCAACATGACCTGTCATGCCGATGCCGTCACGCTTACCGGCTCAGTGCTGTGCAGAGGCGAAACAGTCACTGCAGATCACACGGACAAGAATGTCTTCTATGTCGTCGATGCCGTGCTCAAGAAGCTCGAGCAGCAGCTCACGAAGTAAAAGTTTATAAACCGATTCCCTGACGGAACGCGCATGTCATTCCAAGACGAGCTTCAGCGATTTCTGAATAAGGAACTCAAGGCAGAAATCACGCTCGAGGTTCCTCCTGACCCCAAGCTCGGAGACTTCGCATTGCCCTGTTTCCCGCTTGCGAAACAGATGAAGAAGGCTCCACAGCAGATCGCCAAGGAACTCGCGGGAAAACTCAAAAAGCCGGTGTTTGTTGAGCGCATCGAAGCCAACGGGCCGTATGTGAATTTCTTCCTCAAAAAAACAATCCTTGCCGAGAAGACCTTGCTTGACATCGCATACCAAAAAGAAAAATACGGAACGAGTACGACTGGCAAGGGCAAGACTATTGCAATGGATTATTCGCACCCCAACATCGGCAAGCCATTCCACTTCGGCCACTTACGCAGCACGGTCGTGGGCAATGCCTTGCATAAACTGTACGCATCACAGGGCTACAAGGTCATCAGGCTCAATTATCTCGGCGACTGGGGAACTCAATTCGGCGCACTCATCTACGCCTATCTCAACTGGGGAAACAAGAAAAAACTCGACCAGCACCCCATTGAGCACCTGCTCGAACTCTACGTCAAATTCCATGCTGATGCGAAGAAGGATCCCAAGCTCGAAGAAGAAGCCCGCGCATGGTTTAAGAAGCTTGAAGAAAAAAATCCTGAAGCGACCAAGCTCTGGGCAAAATTCCGACAAGCATCCTTGGAAGAATTCCAGCGCATTTACGACATCCTCGGCGTTTCTTTTGATTCCTTTGATGGCGAAGCGCACATCGCACAGCATGTCGATGATGCCATCGCACTCTGTGAAAAGAAAAAACTGACCATCATCGATCAAGGCGCGCTTGTGGTCAGACTCAAAGGCTTTGAGATTCCTGCCATTTTGCGCAAGAGCGACGGCGCTACGACATATCTCTCACGCGATCTTGCGGCCCTGAGTGAACGCATGCAATCATTTAAGCCGCACGAAATCCTCTATGTTGTCGATCACGGCCAATGCCTCCACTTCCAACAACTCTTTGCGCTCGCAGCACTGCTTGGATACCCGCAGGAGAAGCTCTTCCACATCGACTTCGGCCTGTACTTATCGCCTGAAGGCGGTAAAATGGCCACGCGCAAAGGAAAAGTCATCTTGATGGAAGACGTGCTCACTGATACCATCACGCTTGCCAAGAAAACCATCAACGAAAAAAATCCCAAGCTCAAGAACAAGGATGAGATCGCGCGACAAGTCGCTGTTGGAGCGATCTTTTTCGGCGACCTCATGAACGACCGCAACAAGGACATTGTCTTTGACATCCAACGCTTTTTGGATTTTGAAGGCGACACCGGACCGTACTTGCAGTACACGTATGCCCGTGCGAGCTCCATCATCCGCAAGGCAAAGGCAGCAAAACTCTCTGTGACGACAAAAGTGAAATTTGATGCACTCAGTGAGCCAACGGAACAACGCATTATTACCCTGCTCGCAGAATATCCACAAGCAGTTCTGGATGCACTGCGGCACCACAAACCGCATATGCTCGCGCAATACCTCCTGCAAACTGGTCGAGCGTTCAATGAATTCTATCACGCGTGCCCGGTCCTCAAGGAAATCGATCCTGAAAAACAACACGCGCGCTTGCTGCTCATTGATTGCGCACGCGCCGTGCTCAAAAATGGTCTTGGCTTGCTCGGCATTGCTGCGCCTGAGGAAATGTGACGATGAAACTCATTACCGTTCCCGGTCCTGTTGCAGAAAAGATTCTCGAAGCATTACAGCAACGGACCACGACCGAGCACGGACGCACGCCCATTGTCGAGCAGGTTCCTGATGCGCGAGAGCACTTCATCATGATTGGCGGCACTCCTGCGACAACCGAAGCGACGTTCGACACGTTCACTGATGCGCATCCGGGCGCGGGCATTGTCCGGTTCAGCGCGACACCACGACTGGTATCACAAATCCCCCCAGACTGGCAATTGTTCGTCGGCAGCAGGGTCTGGTCGCGTGACGTCCAGAGCGGGCCGCGATCAACAAGTATCCGCACGTATCCCATGCACGTGATCGCCCAAGAAGGAATCAAAGATATTTGTGATACGGTCATGGAATCCGCAAAAGATTTTCCTGCGCTCTACGTCTCCATTGACTTGAGCGTGCTCGATCCTGCCTTCGCGCCCGGTGCAAGCGCAGAACCCGGCGGACTGACAACTCGCGAACTCCTCTATTTCCTCCATCGTCTCAAGCTTCTCAAGAATTTCTCTGCTGCAGACATCGTGGGTGTGCCTCCTGCAGCATCATCCGAACTCATCCAGCTCGCGGCAAAAATCATTGCCGAGCTTTCCTGACTTCGTCGATATTGGGCGAAAGGTTTTTATAGAACGAATGCCTTTATTCACTGCAGGGGAAAGAAATCACATGGCAGCGGCCGACCAAAGATCGGCGGGCCATTCGCTCACGCTCATGGGACGCATCAAGACACAGATGATCAAGCGATTGACGCTTCAGTTAGTGAAGCAGCACAAGCAGCTTTTCACGACCGATTACGTCGCGAACAAGAAGCTGGTCGCACAGCTCTTGACCGAGTCGACGAAGAAGATCCGCAACACGGTCGCAGGATATGTCACGCGGCTGATGCAGCGCAAGGAAGATTAAGGCACAGCCAGTCCGCGCAGCGAAGGTGGGGGGTAGCAGCGATGGACGAGAACTCGATTTTCGTCGGCAACAAGCCATTCATGAATTACGTGACCGGCGTGGTCATGCAGTTCACGACCAAGGGCGCGAACGAAGTGGTGGTCAAAGCCCGCGGCAAGTTCATTTCTCGAGCCGTTGATATCGCTGAAGTCTCGTCAAAACGTTTTCTCCAAGGCGGCGTCGCCATCAAGGATATCAAGGTGGACTCTGAAGAGTTCAAGAACACCGAAGGACGCACAGTCCGCGTGAGCACGATTGAGATCACGCTCAGCAAGAGCAATCCTCCTGCCGCGCTGTCGACCAATCTGTAAGTGCCATGAGGTTCTTTTTTGATGCACCTGTCTCGTCGAACGCAATAGAAAAATTTATAAACTCATTCTTCAAGTAATCGCTTAAGTTATTGTGGGAAAAAAAGAGGGGAGAACACGAGTCGATTTAGTTTTACATTTGCGTTTATGGTGATGTGCATAGGTGCACTCATCTTCTCCGGCTCATTTGCGGTTTCTGGAGCAGCTGCGCCCATCACAGGATCCATGATTGGCGTGCCAAACATGCCACCACAATGGATTGCAAGCACCACAAAGTTCGTGATCCCCAAAAACACACCACTTCTCCTTGATCTTCCGACATACTTCAAGGACCCGGAAGGACAACCATTGACTTTTCTCACAACGCAGACCGAAGATTTTGTCGTCGTGCTCGCGAATGATCAGCTCAGCATCACACCCGCACCCGGCTTTGTCGGTGAGCGCGTGGTCACCGTCTTTGCCTCAGACCGGAGTCAGGTCGCGCGCAAGCGTCTCAAGATCGAAGTCACTGACTCAGCACCATCATCAGCACCTCTGCCATCCTTGCCAACATCAGATCCGTCTTCTGCGCCGCAGCCGGTTCCTGACCAATATCCTGTGCAACAAGCACAGCCAGAACCTTCTTCTGTACAGCAACCGCAAGATCCTCCGCAACAACAGTCGCTGCCTGAATCGCCTTCCACGAAGGTGATTGAAAAGGTTGAACGTGCTGTGGAAGACGCGTTTGCCGTCCAAGAGAACGTTTCAGCCATCATCATTCTGAACGACACAATCCCATTCACTTTCGCGGTCAAGGCGTCCAAGAAATTCAAGGAACAAGCGCTTGCCGAACAAAAAGTGCAGGTCGATCAGGCAGTGGACGCACTGTACGAGAAAGTGAATGAGCAGTCTGCGGATAACACGACGAATGCGAGTGCATCGGTGCTTGCCACCGCACCTATTGATGAGCCCATTGACTTTGAAATCGTGCGGGAGTATGATACCATCAATGCGATCGCGGTCAGGTTGACCAAGGCAGGGCTGGAAAAACTACGGAATGATTCTGCAGTTGAACAAATCCTGCTTGATCGGCCATTCAGGGCATTGCTGACTGAAAGCGTGCGGCTCATTGATGCAGATGATGTTTGGAGCACGACGGCAAATGGCACGAGCATTACCGGCAAGGGTGAAACCATTTGTCTTCTTGATACAGGTGTTGACCTCAATCATTCTGCATTTACAGGAAAAATCATAAGCGGCTATGATTACGTGAACGATGACAATTCGCTACAAGACGATTCTTCCACGAGCCACGGTACGCACGTTGCAGGCATTGCGGCAGGAAATGCAAGCGCAGTCAAAGGTGTTGCTCCTGATGCCCGCATTGTTCCTGTCAAGGTCTGCGACAGCGCAGGAGTCTGTGACGCCAGCGACATCCTCGCGGGTATCGACTATTGCAACAACAACTCACTCACGCTCAATATCACTGCAATCTCAGGCTCGATCGGCGACAATGCAGCGCACAATTCCACCAACTGCCCCACGCTCTTTGATGACGCACTCAATATTTCTACCGCGCTCGGCCTCATCCCTGTTTTTGCCTCGGGCAATAATCAATTCACGAATGGCATTAACTACCCTGCGTGCTCACCCTATGTGCTCTCTGTTGGTTCGGTAAATGACAATGACATACACAGCAGCTTCAGCAACAAGGGCGGCGATCGGCTTGATGTGCTTGCGCCTGGCGAAAACATCGTCAGTGCATTCGTTGGCGGCGGCACAGGCTCGCGCACAGGCACGTCCATGGCAACACCGCATGTCTCAGGAGCGGTTGCCTTAATCCAACAAAACCAGCGCGCACAAAGCAGGCCCATCCTCTCGTTTCTGGAGATGCGGCAAGTGCTGAAAGAACTAGGCAAGCAGGTGGAACAATGGCACCGTATTGATGTGTACACTGTTATTGCCAAGCTTAACCAAAACTACACAATCAACATCACGGACAATTCTGTGACCAGAACAGTACCCCCCCGGGCAAAAGTCAAGTTCAAGGACCCTGCAGATCTCAGTACATTTGTCGAATGCTCGAGTATCAGGCACAACTTTGTCGAAATTGATTCGGTAAGGTGCCCGCAGTACAACAAGAGCGCACGCATTACCTTTGAAGGTTTACCTGGAGTTAATGCCACGCCCTTGCGGAATGGAGCGCCCTGTCCTAATGCGATCTGTCAGAACACTACTTTCTCTGCAGGAACATTTGCGTTTGACGTTACTGAATTCACGAGTTACAGCAGTCAAAGCCAGCAGCAGTTCGGAATCCAAACGCTGGTGAGTGGTTGTGCGACGATTAACGTTAGTGCTTCGTTGACGCAGAGTGTGTTTGCGAATGGATCGTGTATTGTGATTGGTAGTGAGAATTTGACGTTTAATTGTTCTGGTTTCTTTATTGGGGGTAATGGGACGGGCGCGGGTATTGAAGCAAATGGCAGTCTGAACGTGACGATCAAGGATTGTCGTGTGGAAAACTTCACGAACAACATTCTCTTTATTGGGACGAATCGGAGTTTTATCATCAACAACACTGCGTTGAATGCGAGTGGAATTAGTTCTGGTGTTGGCGAGAGCATCCTGCTGCAGCGGAGCAATTACAACATTATTGCGAACAACACTGCAGTTTCTCGACAAGGCGGGATTCGTTTATCATCGAGTTCGTTCAATAATTTGAGCAATAACAATGGAACCAGCATTGCTGCAAATGGCATCAGGGTTGATGATCAGGCAAGTTTTGCTGCAGAGAATAACACGCTCATTAATAACACAGGCAGCAGTGAGGTGTCTTCTGGTTTTGCGGCAATCTCAATCGCAGGAGCAGGAGGTGCTGGTGGTGCTGATAACGCAACGCTCATCAACAACACTGGCGTTGCCAATGGAAGCACGATTGGAATCAATATTGCAAGCGGTGCTGAAGATGCCAACCTGACAGGAAACGTTGGGCTGAGCAGGGATGGAGATGGCATTAACATTGCTGGTGCTCGTGCAACACTCACGGGCAATAACGGCACTTCTCTGAACGTGGGGTCTTTTGGTTTAGGCATTTTCAGCAGCGGCGCAAGCACGACTCTGAGGAATAATGTTGGCGTGTCTGATGCAGGCCCAGGAATTGAGACTGATGGTACAACACCCATCTTGATCAATAATACGGGGCGAAGCAACAGCAGTACCGGCATCTTCGTAACGGTCACCGGAGCAAACATTACAGAAAACACAGGCATTTCAGTCAGCAGCAATGGCATTGATGTCTCATCACCAAATACCTTGGTCAGAAATCGAGGAACCAGCAGTAGTGCTGACGGCATTTCTGTCACTGGAACAGGCAACAACCTGACGAATAATACCGGCTTGAGCGATAGCAGTGACGGAATCTTTCTTTCGTCATCAATCAATGCTACGTTGATCAATAATACTGGGATCACGAACACAACACCAACATCAGGTGGCATTACTCTTTCGGGAGGAAGTGATAACCGGTTGATTGACAATGTTGGGCGGGGTGTGGTGAGTGCTGCGGGTTTGCGTATTACTTCATCGTCAAACAGAAACAATATTTCAGGCGGTAATAATTTCTCGCACAGTCATTTCGGCATCGCTGTTGTCACTTCTTCATCAAATACTTCGATTGTGGGGCTCTTTTTCTTCAATAATACGCATGGTATTGCTATTAATGTAACGCTGGATACGCTCGTGGAAAACAATACGTTGGTGAATGCAACGCGCGGAATCATTCTTGATGGCAGTCCCAACCGTTTCCACATGATCAAGAATAATACTATTTCTGAATTTGGCGTTGGCGTCCTCTTGATTAATGGTTTCAATAATACGATTGCTGCGAATACGTTACGGAATGGAAGCATCGGTCTCCAAGTTATTGGTAGTGCAGTCAATAATACGTTTGATAACAACACCGTGATTCAGGCGAGTATTGCGGCGATCATGACGAATGGGACGGGTGCGCTCAATAATACGTTCCGTAACACAACACTCTCGGGCAATACGTGGGGTGCTGTTCTTGCAGGCGGCAGGTTGAACGTGATCATTAATACCACGCTGAATGGAACTCGTGGCGGACTTAATCTCACTGGGAATATTACGTTGAGCGGCTTGTCGAATCAGATTGAGCAGTCCACAGTGATTGGTAACTTTACGTTGGATATTCTTGATCCCGTGCGTGGCAGGTCGATTGTTGTTTTTGAGCGGAATGTAAGTTTTGTTGAACGGCAGAGGTTTGATAGTTTCTTGAATGCTTCTGCGAACAGAATTTTCTTGAATGCGACGAATGTGTCTGGCTTGAATGGCTCTGCGCGCATTACACTCTTTAACATCTTCACGCAACCCAATGCGCTCATTGATCCTGAAGATGATGGCGTTTTCGTGAATTGTTCAACACGATGCACGGTCTTAACATCAGTTATTGGCGTGATTATTTTCAACGTCTCATCATTCAGCGCTTATTCATCTAATGACACGTCACCTCTGTGTGGGACGAATATTAGTTTGGTTTCGAATTCGACATTTAATGGTAGTTTCTTCAGTAATATCACGAATGGGAGTGGTATTGATGGTGCGGGTTATGGTCTTGCGTCTGGTGATTTGAATAATGATACATTGCATGATATTATTATTGGGGCGCCTTTTACTCGGCGGAGTACGCTTATTGCTGATGCGGGTGTTGTGTTTGTTTTGTATGGTGTTGATCCGTTTATTCCCAGTGGCAATCTTTCCATGATTGCGAATATTACCATTAATGGTACGACTTCGAGTTCGCAGGTGGGAAAGGCGGTTATTGCGGGTGACTTGAATAATGACAGTCTTGATGATTTGGTCTGGGGCATGCCGGGTAATCGTAGTGTCGGCGTTCTCTTTGGCAGACAGAACGTGGGGAATTTAAATATTCAGATTAATGCCACCGTGCTTAACCTGACCATTAATATCAGCAGTGTTGATGAGGTTTCTCTTGCCTTTGGTGATTTAAACAACGATAGCATAAAAGATTTGATTATTGGTCAGCCTGATTTCCCGAATAACAGTCAGCCGCGTGGTCGTGTGGATGTTATTTTTGGAAGTCCTTCGTTTACGAGTACGCATGGTCTTGTGTTGAATATGTCGCAGAATGCGAATGCGACGTTTAATGGTACGGTGGGGAGTGATTTGTTTGGGTATTCTGTGACGACTGGTGATTTGAATAATGATTCGATTGTGGATCTTATTGCGAGTGCGGTAGGGAGGAATATTACTGGTGTGGAGCAGGTGGGTGAAGTGTATGTGTTCTTTGGTCGGCCTGGTTTTACGAGTTTACCTCTTGCTTCTGCGAATGCGACGATTCAGGGTGAGCCGGCTGTTGCGGGGTTGAATAATTCTTTTGCTCGTACGGGTCTTGGGCTTGATGCGCGTGGTGATGTGAATAATGATAGCGTTGTTGACTTGATTATTGGAGCGCCACAAAGTATTGCGCCGCCTGATAAGGAGGAGGCTGGCGCAGTGTATGTTCTTTTTGGTGGTTCGATTACGGGGACGATGAATCTTTCGAATGCGAATGTGACGTTGTATGGTCATTATGGGAATCCGTCAGGTATTCCTGCGGGTGAGCAGGCGGGTAGTTCGCTTTTTGCTCGTGATTTGACGAATGATTCGGTTGAAGACTTTTCTGTTGGGGCTCCGCGAAGTCCTTCGTGTAATCTGATTGATTCGGGAATGGTGTATGAAATTACGGGGAGGACGGTGTGGCCGAGGTTCCTTAATCTGAGCACGGCGGCGAATAGGAGTCTTGGTGGTGAGGATGAGCAGTCGTTCTTTGGTTTTGCATTGGGTAATGGTTCACAAACAGGAACGTCTCCGGGAACTAACCGGCGGAGTGCTACGGTAAGTCCTACGGTTATTACGTTTGTTCCGGATAAGGGGGGGAAGGTGAATGATTACAATGAAAACAGGCGTACAACAGTATCAGGCACGCCAGGAGGAGCGACGCCCGCAACAACCGGAGGGAACGTGCCATGCGATCCTGCATACACGTGTGTCAAGAGTACGAGTCTATTCCCTCCAAACTGTGGCGGGCTCCCTGCAGGAACGCCCACCGGAACAGGCATTTGCGAACACAAGAAGCACCCTCACCCGAAATGCTCGCTAGATTCAGGCTCAAGTCACAAATACCACCCTTGCCCAGATGCCTTGCTTACTTTCGGGTCAGGAACGAGTGATGCTGCAAAAACCACCAAGGCATGCTGCGAGAACAAAGGCTGTGGCAACCACATTGTCGAAGCTGACTTAGGCGAAGAATGTGATCCACCAATCGGTGTACCAGGTGTCTGTACCGCACCCAAGAGTGGACTCTGCATCGCATGCAAGTGCAAGCCATATCCATACTGTGGTGATGGGACAGTCCAAAAGGACTTGGGAGAAGAATGCGAAAGACCAGGAGATCCTTGCGAGAAGAAAACAGGACCTGGCGTAACAACAACGGCTGATCAACCTCAAGCGCCCGTTGAAGTTAAAAAAGGCACGTGCACTTCTCCTGCGACTGATCCTCCGGGATGCAAATGCAAGGTCTGTCCAGATATCAAGATTGATGACCCACACACTCCTCTGAATCTGAAAGAACCATCACTCGTCTTTGGTCCTAAGCCGCCAGTGCCGCCAGACATCCCGCAATACCACCCCTTGATTACTGAAGTCAAGAATCTTGGTGAAGGCAGGTTTATTGAGATTACCAATCCTGCAGGCATGCCGATATCACTTGATGAGTACTTTGTCATCTTCGGTACAGAGCCGGGTGATACTGGCGCAACACAACTCATTGGCTTCTTCCCACCAGGCAAGACCCTCAACCAAGGAGAAGTCTATGTTCTGTACGAGGACGCATGGCTCCAGGGCAATGCACGCTATTATCAGGGTGCAGGGGAAGAAGAAATTTCAGAACGTCCTACAATCGTGAAAAAATCTGCTGAAACCAAAGCAGGAACACCTGTCGAGAAGACTGAACCAATCATGAAATCTGCTTCTGTCGTCAAAGGCCGAACACCTGTACAAGAGACTGACACGCGACCACGTGAACCACAAATCATTCCTGCAGAAGGAGGATATGTAACGCTGTACAAGCGTGCTGAAAAAGAAGAGCACGCTGAAGGGGCGAGCGCAGAAGTCGGTGAACCTGCAGAGAGACGCTCTGATGTCATCGTAAAATCACAACGTCTTACAGGAAAAGCGTTTGCCATCGAGATGCGGCCTCCTGAACCCGTTCCTGCTGAAGGAGCAGAAATTCTCTCAGTACACCCTGCTCCTGCACCCATTCCGCCTTCAGATCTCGTCCAAACACTCACCATTGCAGGACTCGATACGACAGCACCATCAGTTGTTCCTGAAGCAACAGTTCGCGTGCCAGACATTGATGTCTGTGCCCAGCTGCCTGAACGTCTTGTCCTGATTGATGGCACGCCCTATGCACCGCAGGAAGAAGTGCCGTTCGGGCGCATCGAACAAGCGCAACAGGCGCTTGATCAAGGCGTGGAAGGATGCAAGAATGTCCAAGTAACTGGCGGCGAAGACATTACTGCATTCTATGCCGCGTTTGATAACGCATTCAGGCAATGTCTTGAAAGTCTTGAACGCGAACTCAACACTGGTTTTGCCGATCTCGGAGTCTTCAATCTTGACGGCATCCGCGGCTCAGCAACCATTACCCAAGACATCGCTTTGAGCTGTACCGAGCGCACGTCCAGAACCTACACTGTTGTCAAGGACTATCCAGGACCTCCGCCGCCCTTGTTCTCCTTCAACAAGAATCTTGTCTCGCTCGATGACGGAACACTTTGGAAAGTCGCATCGCTCCCACCAGAAGCACAAGAATGCTTCTCAACTGCGCAAGCAGAAGATGACGTGCGCATCACGCCAGACAAGAGTGGACTGGCAGGCTATCCGCCAGGCACCTCATCTGCCCTCGGTCCAGAAACAAAGGTTGGCGATGTCATCCGCCTGCCAGAAGTACCTGAAGGAAAGACAGCATCACGACTGCCAGAAGCGGTATCTGAGCCAGGAGAAGACGAAGGCGGAGAACGAAGCCTTGCTGACCATGATGAAAGCAGTGAAGATGCTGCGGCCTCGTTTGCAATCGGAGATGCAGGGCCAGAACCGTACACTCCAGAACCGTCCTTGATCGACCGGATGAAGGAAACTATTGGCTTGGGCCGTGAGAAACACCTCATGGTCACCCAATTCCATCCTGATGATCCTGCATTCATTACCATCTATAATCCTGACGAGCATTACATTTCGACCAAGGAATACGGGCTTGCCTACGCATCAGTCGTGGATGAAAAGTCCCAACTCCAGTGGGTTGCGCAAATGCCTGACACCATTCTTGCACCCGAGCAATCCTACACGCTCGCTATTGACAATCTCGGAGGATACATCAAGACATATCAAAAACTGCCTGACGCGCTTGTCACGGACAAATTATCACCCAGCGTTGTGCCGATCACGCCCAAGTTCAAGGGCAAGATCAATCTTGACACGCCTGGCATCATGTTCATTCTTGCCAAGGATAAAGGCATTATTTCTGCAGAAAGCGCAGGATTACGCATGCATTTGCCCCCACGCATAACTGGTGCAGTCGCGCACGAGACTGCACTCCGCAAAGACACCATCCGCCGGCCCGGACTTGCTCCATCAATGCCACTCGAAACAGACCATGCACCTCGCGATACGTCACGAACCGCGCCAACAGAGATTCCTGACTGCGACCAGATTCCTGAAGGAACACAACTTGTTGAGCGCGATGGAGAATTCTTCTACGTTACCGAAATCCTCATGCCAGAACCAGAATTTGATGAGATGCTCAACGAGGCACAGCAGAACATTGAGAACGGCATGATTGCGTGTGACGCGCAATTCTTCGATACACCACTCACTGAACCAGCACCTGCTGCGAGCGTTGAACCTGAATGCGGTGAAGGCGAGATTAAGCGAGGATTCGTCGTAAAAGACATTCCTGTAGAGAAATGGAAATTGCCTGAAGGATGCAGGAAGACATCCGAGCCCACAATCATCTGCTGCAAAGAAATAGTCGCGAAAGTCACTCCGCCAAGCAGAGTACAAGAGACTGATCAACCGCCTCAAGAGCGTGCAGACCCCACCAGGAAGATCACGCCTGTTGAAAAAGTCACTCCAACAACCCAAACTGCAACAGTTCCCATTATCAAATACGTGACACCTGCTCCTGTTGAGAAAGCTGATCCCATCAGGAAGATTACGCCCGTTGACACAACACCTGATGCAAATGTTGGAAGTGAATGTGGCGAAGGTGAAATCAAGCGAGGATTCGTCGTAAAAGACATTCCTGTAGAGAAATGGAAATTGCCTGAAGGATGCAGGAAGACAGCAGTGCCCACAGTTATCTGTTGCAAAAAAATTATTACGAAACCACAAGAAACTGATACAACCCCTGCGCGTGAGCCGATTATCAAGCCATTTACTCCGGCAGCTATTGCACAAGCACCCTCAGAACCACAGACATCACCTTCGCTCCTGCAGAGCGCGCAAGAATTGCAGAGAAAGTATGACGCCTGCCTGAGGCCTCATGTCGGTAATGCAAACACAATACTACAGGGACTGGGTAGCATCCATGCAGAAGGAATGCGTCTCGAAGCGCACACCGAAGACCTCACCTGCACCATCAGCCGCGGCGAAGGCACAATCAAGATGGACATTGATGATGATATTACTATCATTGATAGACTCGTTGTCCGCATCAAGCCAATACTTGAAGACTGGAAGTCCTGCCCTGCAAGCCCTGACGGCGATTTGACATTAAATGGAGCTGTTGTTGACATCAAACCGGTGAACGCGCCTCACGGACAATCAGGCCAAATGGAATGCGATATCCTTGAGGGCGATGAATCTGAGAAGCCCAATGATTTCAGCGCAGGATTCAACAAAGAAGAAAGTGAACCATGGGGGGACACGTGGCGGGTACGCAGCCCAACACCAGGCAGCTGGTGTGAAGGCAAAGCATCAGCCAGCCCTGCGCCCAAGCAGCCAATCATCAAGAAGCGTGCTGGAGGAATAAGCGAGCTCACTGGTGAAGACTTGCGCAGGGAATTCGAACGTGCCGACGCTGCAGGCAAGCTCGAACAACAATTAGTCAAAGGCAAAGAGACAGAACAAGTATCTGAAAAGGCAGATCCTATCAAGAAAGTGACTCCTCCGAGCAAGGTTCAAGAGACTGATCAAGAACCTATCAAGAAAGTGACTCCTCCGAGCAAGGTTCAAGAGACTGATCAGCCGATTGTGAAGACTGATAAAGAACCTATCAAGAAAGTGACTCCTCCGAGTAAGGTTCAAGAGACTGATCAGCCGATTGTGAAATTTGCTTCTGAAGAAACGACGACTCCACATCTCTTTGCTTCTGAACCTGCCTCCATCACGGGCGCGTTTGCTGCAGTTACTGGCTTACAATTCTTGGGTCAAGGTGATGTACTGCCCGGACCGCTGACAAAGCCAGGCGGTAACCTTATGGGCGGGGCTTCAACCTTCAAAAAACCACTCACGCCGAACGACTTGTTTAAGAACATTTTTGACAATGCAAAACGCAAAGACGCCAACCAACTCAAAGCGATTAATCAATTCAAAGGAGCGCATTTCAACGTGATTTATGGTCTGGCACGTGGAGAACAAGCAGCATGCCCGTACTTTGCCGCGCGTGAAGAAACAGATCCTGCAAAGGAAAGAGCAGACAAGCATGTTGCAGAAGCCAAGAAACGAATGGAAGAACTCAATGACTTCCACGAAAACGACCTCACGCTCATCCATGCCGCGCTCAAATGGGCCATTACTGGAGTCGACCCTGTTTCTGAAGCAGAAGGATACTCGCCTGAAGGAGCTGCTCAACAATATGCTGGGTTACCTGATGTGAAAAAAATCAATCAGAAAATTACAGAGAAGACTGGGGAACTCCAACAACTTGAGGACCAGAAAATGGATACGACTAAAGTAAAGCAAGAACTTGCGTTGCTTAACGAAGAACTTGCTGCTAAAGGCATTACTTACCTAGGACCGGATAATCTAGTATTGTACACTGATACACCGCTTGGCAATATTGGCGCAGATCTTGATGAACAGATTACAGAATTGCAGCAGACTGTCAATTCTTTTAAGACTACAGGACATCCACAATTACCACAACTAGAGCAACAGCTTGCTGATTTAAAGAAACAACTTAGTGGTCTCAACCAAGGAAACTTAGCACCAAAAGAATTACAGAAACTCTTTGAGCAATGGAAGCAAAAGAATATTCAGGAAGCAAAAGACTTGATGAATAAACTTCTCGCTACCAACTTTATGGATGAAGGGCATGCGAAAATCATGCAGCTTGGTCAGCAATTCACGGAGGCAAAGGATATCGTTGCGAAAGCGGATGGTGAATTGGCAAAAGTGATGGTTGCGAGGCCTTGCGCGATTCCTGAAGCTATTGCAAAACAGGCAATGGCACCACCAATCAAGACATACATCCTTGGACTCAGCGTTGATGTGCAAGTTCTCAAGGAATTGGCAGACTTGCTCGACGCTGAACTGCACGAGGCAGAAGAAAAGGATGGTGCTCGTGCATACACGACGCTGATGAAAGTGCTTGAAATCTACGACAAGTACGTTGCAGGACTCGTACTCATGGAAAAAATGAACTACAAGATGGTCGAACTCCTTGACATTCTCGAGCACCAGATGCGAGTCAATCTTCCTGATAAGAATTGCTGCAAGGAATGTCCTAAACCGCCACCAGCAGTAGGGCCTAGCGAGCCGACTGTCGATGCAACACCACGCAAGAAGATGCCTGATGTGAAGCCGCCGCCAGAAGGACAAGAAGGCACCCAAGCACCTGCCGGCACGCCAACAGAAATCCAAGTCCAAGGATCAAAGCCAGGAGGTACTAAAGACCCCTGTGATGGAATTGAAGTACCGAAGGACATCGAGGACCGCAAGTTCCTCACAGAACAAGGCCTGATGGAACGCACAGGTACGCTGGCAAGCGGCAAAGATACGGATAAACAAATCGAAGAGAAGCGCAAAAAAGCACAGGATAGACTTGGCGGGCTTATCACTGATTGTGTCAAACAAGCAGGTACGAAGGCAGCTGCCGCTGGCGAGGCTGTTGCTGAACAATGGCCTGTGCCAGGAACAGGCAGTCTCGCAGGATCAGGTACAGACACGCCTGAAGCAAAGGCGTTAGGTGTATTGCATCAAAAACTGCGGAAGCAAGGAATGGATTCTCAACTTGCCAAGATCAATGCAGAACTCAATGCCTGTGTTGATGCGGCAAAAGCAAAAGTATCATCAGAAACTCCAGGCTTAGAAGCGATTGTTGATGACGGGAAAATCACGGGAACTGAACAAAGCGATGGCACATTCGCTCCTGATGTTGAAGGATTCTCATACGGCATCTCGGTCAAGTATTACACAGGCAAGGATGAGGCATTTGCAGGCAAGCCAATCCCGCCTGAAATGCTTGACTGCGTGAAATCCAAACAAGTGCGCAAGGCAGCAGCAAGTTTGGATAAAGAAGTCACGACGACAAGGAAAAAATTGTCAGATATCAAGACCCAGTATGATCAGGCCCAGAAAGAAGTTGATGGGTTGTCTGATGAACAAAAGACCAAGCCTTGCGATGGAACAATCAAGATCAAACGCGACAAAGATGGCAAGTTTATCGCGTATCGGCCTGAACGCATTGAAGAACGTACAACAAAGCCTGAAGAGACAGTGTCAATGTCAGAGGACGATCCGTGCTTCAAGCGCCAGATACTTGACTTCCTGAACAGTGAGGCGAGAGACCAAGCAAGGGTTGTAACTGGCATCTTGGTGGAGAAGTCAAGACTTCTGGGCTCACTGCCTGAGCGAACAGGCACTGAGATTGAAAAAGAAACAGGCGAAGCGCTCACAGAAGCAGCACGGGTTGCTGGAATCAAGGAAGAAGAAATTCAAACCGCACTCCAAACACCGACAGGAACTGCGGCATTGGCAAGTGCCGTTGAGCAAAAGACTGGCATCAGCATGTCTGGAATCATGCAAGCACGCACTGCCGTGCAGGCAGAACGGATGAAGACTGATGCAGAAAGCCGCATTGCAGTGTACGAAGAAATCAAAAAGACAAGGCCACTCACTGATGTTGAAGTCGAAGACCTCGCGCAAGCCCGCGTGACTGAATATGCCCTTCAAGAGC
>Ga0247727_10000226_pt1 | contig 134384 bp, 118 predicted proteins | sample WisWelCaveWW1625_FD_202498 | JGI IMG/M metagenome (GOLD analysis project Ga0247727, IMG submission 202498) | Biofilm microbial communities from Wishing Well Cave, Virginia, United States - WW16-25 | ecosystem: Environmental > Aquatic > Deep subsurface > Groundwater > Cave microbial mat... | reverse complement strand
CCTTGCGAAAACGTGTCAGTCCGCAAGAAATGAAAGCCTTGCAGATCATACCGCATGAGTTTCATGGAGAGTGGAATTATACTATCAAACCGCGAAAGTGAATACTTTATTTTTTTACAGCCCCTTATCCAACCGTATCCGCCGGTGATTCCAAACATGGCTTGTGGCGGCTCATCACCGCGAGCGTACGCGGCGTTCACGATGTCGATGTGCGAAAGCGCCTCGCTGCTGGCGGTTGCTTGCTGTTGTTCGACGGCCTCAACGAAGTCGGTGAAGCGTATGACGAAGTCGTGTACCAAATTCGCCATCTCGTTAATACCGACGCTCCCCACAATCGTTTCGTTGTGACTTGCCGGCCCGGTGTCTATCGTGACGAGTTGCGCAACGAGTTTATCACATTTCAATTGGAGCGCCTGAGCAGCTTCAACGCCTCGAAAGTTCTGGAGATTGAAATCGGCGCCGAGAAAGCGCAAGCCGCGTGGAAAGGCCTCGACGAATACACCCGCGACCTCTGCCGCAACCCGCTCATGCTCACCCTGCTCGCCGATGAGCTTCGTGTCAGCGACACCCCGCCGCAAAACCGCGCCCAGCTCTTCGACCGCTTTGTGGATCGTTACTTGAGCGAATGGGCCCGCGTCAAAGGCGCCGGCGCCGTGCGCGTGGAAAAAGAAATTCTCTCGGCGCTGGCTTGGCGACTCGGAACCAACCGCACTTTGCTCTCTGCCGATGAAGCCGCTGCAGCGATGTCTGCTCGGCTTGCTGAATTGCAAAATAAAAAAGAAGCTCGACTCGATCTCAATGTTGACGAGCTAAATCGCGAGTTTCTCCACCACGGCCTGCTGCGCGAAAACGCCGGCCAAACCGGCTTCTTCCACCAAGCCGTGCAGGAATATTTCTTTGCGCGTGAAGTGGCGTTGCACCAGTCAGTCGAATATGTGTTAAAGCATATTGGCGACCCGGAATGGGCGGAGGTTTTGGTGTTCGTGTGCGGGTTGATTGAGGATGCGACGGAAATTGTGCGTAGGGTAATGGAGTTCGATCTACATTTAGCAGTGAAGTGCACCATTTACGCGAAGTGGATCGATGGTAAAATTATCGATGAACTGGCTATAATCCTCATCCAGAAACTGAAACCGAAATTCGCAGCCAACATTTGGGTTGGTCAATTATATCAAGAAATATCTGCTATTGTATCACTCGAATCAAAAACTTATACAAGGGAATTATCAGATCTTTTTCGTCGTGCATACAATCAGGAGTCTCAGGCGTTAGAAGATTTTGCATATTTGTTCATTGGACTGCGTATACCAGAGAAAGCGATTTCTTTTGTTGAGCCTTTGGTAAGCGAAAATTCTAAACATCTTGGGCTAAGACACTTGCTTGCGTGGGCATTTCGACTGGCCAAAAATTTTGAGGCTTCTATCGACCATTTTAAGAAATGTTTGGAACTGGAGCCTAATGCCGGATGGATTTGGGGCAACCTGGGTAGGGCATACATTGATATGGGAAATTATAATGAAGCGGAATTATGCTTGCGTCGAGCTATTGAATTAGATAGCAAGCTAGATTGGCTGCATTGCGATCTTGGTCTTGTTTTGGAAAGAAGAGGAAAACACGAAGCAGCTTTAGAGCAATATCAACAAGCGATTAGTCTTACTCGGGAATACGGTCGGCCGCATGTTGGTTCAGCAAGGCTTTATCATGTATATCGTAATCAACCAGAAAAGGCAATTCCAGAATATGAGATTGCTATACAACTTGAGCAACGTCCTTTTATGCTATCCAAAATTATAATTGGCCTCGCGCGCGCCCTCGAAGCCGCCGGCCGCACCGCCGAAGCCCGGCAGCGTTATCAAGAATATCTCGACCGCGACCCTTGGGGCGAGCATGCACCAGAGGCGCTGGCGGCGTTGGAGCGGCTAGGGGCAGCATAGTTAAGCTGACGTCAAGCTTCAACATCCTCGTATTTTTCATATTCTTCTTCGGTCATCGGGCTCAAACGGCTAATAAAAACGTCGCTGCCAGTGCGATCAACTTTGGAATTCAGAAAATTAAACAGACTATCATGCCGCTCATACCACGGCCAATTTTCAAAGCCTTTGCGGGCAACGACGAGCACGTGCACAATCGGACCCATCCCAGTATATTTGACATCAATTAAAGAAGTTTCGATATTGTGAACGCGCGCCCATTCTTCAACCGCAGTTTTCAGTTCTTTTAAAATTGAAGATTTCATCATTGCACCTCAAAAATATTGAGACAAATACGTTATTACGCCGTTGGCAGGATCAAATAAAGCTTGGTTAAACTGGTCAGAATTCTGTTGCGTTTTGATTGCGCCTTCGTAGCGGAGCGCCATCGACCAATTGTTGTGTATAAGTGAAAAATTCGTTTCCAAAATCGTGCCTGGTTTAAAACGGCTCAGTTGCCCACTACAGCAAAGTAATAAATCAAGATCGTGCACTTGAAAAATGGTCGGAAGATTGGTAATACCCAAATGTTTACACATCACCAGTTTCAACGCCAACTCAAGCAATGTTCCACCGTGCAAAACAGCGCCTGACCACCTTCCTGCTGCTCGCAGGGCGTCATACTCCGCCTTGCGCTCCTGATAGGCTGCGCGCAAGGTTGTCGCATCTTGCTGAATAAATTTGAGAGCCATCACCGTTCCTCCCTGGAATTTGCATCTCAATAGTTTTTAATATACGCAAAGTTCGCTCTCAACTGCATTAGCTCAATGTAACAGATCATCAAATGAAAATCAAGAAGAATTGTTGATGCCTCCCTCCCTCACCAAGAAAGTCGGCCTCGCGGCGTTGATCATGATGGCCTCGGTGCTGCTCAGCCGCGTCATCGGTTTGCGGCGCAATATTGAACGAATCGAATCCTTAGAAGTCTTTATCTCGATGTAGTGTCGCACAAATCACGCAGGGAGTTCACTTCAAAGCAAGGAGGAAGAGTGATGCAACGTCATCGTCTCGTTCTCGTGTTGTTCGTGGCGGCGCTGGCACAAGACGCCTGGTCACAAGAGCCGGTGAATCTGGAAGTGATTAACCGGATCAGAGCAGAAGGTCTGCAAAACTCGCAGGTGATGGAAACGCTGTTTTGGCTGACGGACGTACACGGCCCGCGCTTGACCGGCTCGCCGAACATGAAAGCGTCCGGCGAATGGGCGCGTGACCAACTGGCGAAATGGGGCCTGGAAAATGCGAAGCTCGAATCGTGGGGTGCGTTCGGCCGCGGCTGGACGACGGAAAGATTCTCCATCGAGATGCTCGAACCGCAATATCAACCCATCATTGCGTGGCCGCAAGCCTGGACCGCCGGCACCAATGGCGTGGTGTCTGGCACACCCGTGATGATGGATGCCGCCACCGAAGAAGAGCTGGCAAAATATAAAGGCAAGCTGCGCGGCGCCATCGTGTTGATGCAAAAGCCGCGCGAGGCGGAAACGCATTTCGAGGCTGATGCCAAGCGCCGCGACGAAAAGGCTCTTGCCGAGTTGGCGCAAGCGCCGGAGCCAGGCGCCCCGTCGTCTCGGTTTGGGAGACGCGAAGAGTTTCGCATACAACAAGCTACAGCGAGATTTTTGCGCGAAGAAGGCGCGGCCGTGGTGCTCCGGCCAAGCCCCGGTGAGCACGGCACTCTTTTCGCAGGTGGCGCCGGCTCGCGCAATATCGGTGCAGATCACGGCGTGCCAACGATGATCGTGGCCATCGAGCATTACTCGCGCGTTTGGCGCTTGCTGGAAAAAGGCCTGCCGGTAAAATTGGAAGTCAATATTAAAAACCAATTTCACGAAGATGACTCGCTCGGCTACAACGTCATTGCAGAAATTGCCGGCGTCGACAAAAAGCTCAAAGACGAGGTCGTCATGCTCGGCGGCCATCTCGATTCGTGGCATCCCGGCACTGGCGCGACGGATAACGCTGCCGGCTGCGCCGTCACGATGGAAGCCGTGCGCATTTTAAAAACGCTCGGCGTGCAGCCGCGCCGCACGATTCGCATTGCGTTGTGGAGCGGCGAAGAGCAGGGCTTGCTCGGCTCGCGTGGTTACGTGAAGCAACATTTCGCCGATCCTGCGATTATGCAGCCCAAGCCGGAGCATGCGAAATTTGCCGCGTATTTCAATCTCGACAACGGCACCGGCAAGATTCGCGGCGTTTATCTGCAAGGCAACGACATGGTGCGGCCGATCTTCGAGGCGTGGCTCAAGCCGTTCAACGACCTCGGCGCCAACACGCTGACGATTCGCAATACCAGCGGCACCGACCATCTCGCTTTCGACGGCGTCGGCTTGCCCGGCTTCCAATTCGTTCAAGATGAGATCGACTACGACACGCGCACGCATCACACCAACATGGATGTTTACGATCATGCCATCAAAAGCGATTTGATGCAAGCTTCGGTGATCATGGCCGCATTCGTTTATCACACCGCCATGCGCGAGGAAAAGCTGCCGCGCAAACAGATGCCCAAGCCGCAAACCGGCCCGCGCTTTACGTTACAATAAAAAGTCCGCAGTTGAAGAGTCCAAAGTCGGGCTTGCGATAAACGCAAGTCCGACTTTTTACGATTATGCTTCCCACCCCGCTTGCCCATCTCCTCTTTATTTTCTGTTGAAGATCAACTCTTTCTTGACTATCTTCCCAGTAAATAGATAAACTTTACTGAAAGGCAATTCTTTCGTATGCCCGCGCTACTGGAAACTTCTGCCGCAGATTGGCTGCTCGGCACGTTGTTATTCATTGGCATGCTCAGTCTTCTCGCGTTGGCTGAGCGCCTCTATCGCCGCTATCCCCAACGCGCCGAAGCGCTGCGCAAGTTCATTCACATTACGACCGGCGTGGCAGTTTTGCCCGCGCCGTGGCTTTTCACCTCGTGGCTGCCGATTTTTATCATCACGGCTTTTTTTGCTTTGGCTAATTGGTGGGCAATCCAAAGCGGCAAGCTGAAATCCATTCACGGAGTTTCCCGTGCTTCGCTCGGCACGTTTTATTATCCGCTTTCTTATGCGCTCTTGCTGCTGTTGTTTTGGGAGCGAAACGCCATGATTCTCTCCATTGCATTCGCGCTGATGGCATTTGGCGATGCGATTGCGGGAATCATCGCCGGCAAAGTGAAACAGCGCAAAATTTTGCCGCTGCCGTGGGACAAAAAATCTTTGCAAGGCAGCGCCGCGATGTTTGTCACCTCAACATTGTTGGTGGCGATTGGATTGGCGCTCTTTCGCCACGAGCACAATTTGTCCTTTAGTAACGGCGTTTTAATTTCGTTGACCATCGGCCTTCTTGCCACCGCCGCCGAAACGCTCTCCTATCGCGGCTCGGATAATTTGACCGTACCGCTGCTGGCAGCGTTGGGCTTGTACGTCGTTCTGCGTCCGGAAACGCAGCAGCAATTTTTTCTCGGCGAAGCCCTGGCGCTCGGCGTCACCTTGACAGCTTTCGTCGCCAGATCATTGGATCTGAGCGGCGCGTTGATGGGATTCTTGGTTGGAGCCATCGTCTTCGGCATTGGCGGCTGGACTTTCGCCATTCCAATGTTGCTGTTCTTCATCGGCTCCAGCCTGCTCTCCACGCTGCCGCAGAAGGACACAAAGCTGGCGCAAGACATGATCGCCAAAGGCGACCGCCGCGACGCCGTGCAGGTTTTGGCGAATGGCCTATTGCCAACGCTCATGGTGATCGCCGGTTTGTTCATTAAAAATCAAACCGCTTTTCTGCTTTATCTCGGCGGACTCGCCGCTGCCACCGCCGATACATGGGCAACGGAAATCGGTTTGAGGTTTGGAAAACAACCACGTTCCATTTTAACTGGAAAATTGGTTGCGCCTGGCACTTCCGGCGGCATCACATTGGCCGGCGTTCTCGGCGCAATTGGGGGCGCCACGATGGTGGCGCTGGCGGGATATTGGAGCTATCGGCTTTTTGAAAACGTTGAAATTCGCTGGCTGCCATTTATTGGTGTCAGCATTGCCGGTTTCGTGGCGCAGTTCATCGACAGCCTGCTCGGCGCGACGCTGCAACGGCGGAATCGTTGTGTCGTTTGTGGAAAGATAACCGAGCGCGGCGAGCATTGCGGGCAAGCGACAAATTATGAGTCGGGATGGCGCTGGCTGGATAATGACGTGGTGAATATCGCCTGCGGGGTGAGTGGGATCGTGCTGGTGGCGGCTGCAAATATGTTGTCATGAAAACAAAGCATGCCGCATGGAAATTTTCACAACTAGACAAAAGCAACATGCGGCTCAGTTTCCACACGGTCATACTTTTCATATTCTTCTTCCGTCATCGTCATCAAAAGCGTAATTACCAAATCCTTGTCGGGATTCGCATGGTCATGCAGGTACTTGAACAAGTCGTTGCGGCGTTCATGGCGAGGCCAGTTTTCAAAACCACGACGAGCGACAACTAAAATGTGAATATTTGAGCCAATGCCGCTTGGCTTCACTTCAATCAGTTTGGCGTCGATATGATGGATTCTTGCCCAGTCTTCAATTGCCGCGCGAAGCAGATCGATTTTAGATGATTTCATCGCCACCTCATAAATAGGGAGTCAAAAAGGTTAACACGCCATCGGGAACATTGAAAAGCGCGTAGTCAACGAGATCGGCTTCGGTCTCACTCCTGGCGCCCTCATAACGCAAGACCATTGACCAATTTTCCAAGATAAACCCGAAGTTGCTCTGCAATATTGGGTTCGTTTCAAGCGCCTCCTGTCGTCCCGAACAATAAAACAAGAGTTCTAAATCATGAACCTGAAATATGATTGGCAATTTTGGCACATGTAAATGCCTGCAAATCGCCAGCTTCAAAGCAACTTCCAGCAAAATGCCCGCATGAAGCATGGTCCCTGCCCAATTTCCCGCCGCGCGAAGAGAATCGTATTCTCTTTTCCGTTCTGCCAAAGCTTTGCGAAGGGTCTCAACATCTTGCTGAATGAACTTGAGAGCCATTTTCGCTCCTCCCTAAAAATTTGCTTTTTCAAAGGTTTTATTCGCGCTAAGTCCGCTCGCAACGGTATTGACTGAATGTAACGGAAGAAAATTTGAAAATCAAGAGAATTTCCTGAGTTTTACTTTATTCCTGATTTCTTCTTACACTTCTTACACAATTGGGGGTTGACTTTTAAGAGAAAATGATATACCTTGACAATTGCGGCCTTCCTATGCGTTTAAGAACCTTTGCAATCGTAATGGCTTTTTTCAGGGCAATGCTATAGGAGCAATCAATATGGGATTCACGAAAATGGTCAAGCCCCAATATCCGCCGCGATTATGGACGTTGGCGGGATTTCCCGGATCGGGAAAGAGCACCTTCGCGGCGCAAATGCGCCCTCCCTTGCTTGCTATCGACGCCGATCGCCGGTTCTCTGAAGTTCTCACCCTGGCACAAGGCGAGGTTTATTCGCTCAGTGAAGCTGCCACTGATAATGCCAACACCGACAAAATCGTGTCATTGTTAAAGGCCAATATGCCTGGCAGTGACGTCAACACGATCGTGGTTGATAGTCTGAGCGCGGTCATCAGTCCTTTAGTGACGCAGGCGATTATGGACAACGACGCCGGGCGGAATCGCAATCGTGCGGCCGCATTCAAGAATAAAGCCCTGGCGATGCGGCAACTCCAGGACGCCGTCACGTGTTGGGGCAAAGACGTGCTGTGGATTTATCATCTCAAAGAAGGCCGGGATGGGCAAGGAAATAAAGTTATTCGTCCGACCGTGCCGGAAACCGAGCTGGAGAGATTGAAACGCTCCATCAACCTGCAATTGGAAATCGTGCAGGACAATGAAAGACGCGGCATTAAAGTCATTTGGGCCCGACAAGGACGCAATCAAATAACTTTATGGGATGAAACTGGAAGATGGCTGGGAATGCCGGAACGCCTTGAAACTGCTGTTTATGGCGGGTTGCCGGATCAGGAAACGGCTGAAACCAGCATTCCAAAACAGTTCGCTAATATCGAGGCGGCGATTGCCTGGGGAATGTCACAAGGCGTTTTCCCTGACGCCGCCGGCGCCCGGCAAGCTTACGATGAAGTCAAGCGGAAGGGCAAACCCAAGACCGCCGCGGAGATGGCGTCTTATTGGACCGCGGAAGTGTTGAGCCGCCGGAAAAGGGGTTAATATTGTATGCGGGTCGAGTGGAATTTTTCTATTTTATTTACAGTTGCGACTTGCTTTAAAATTATTCCGGAGGATGCCAACCCACCTTCACCCATTGGCGACGAGCACGAACGATGAGATCATGGTTCAGTTGCAACGCAGCCACAGTCGCACGGCCAATTGGGGTAAGGCCAACAATATGTGCTCCATCGGAACTCCATTCAAAATGTTCATGCCACACTTGAGTTCGAGGATTGAAGAGTGGAACGGCTTGGCCAGTAACCGGATCTTGAGCGTAGGTTTGCGTACCTTTAAATTCGTTGCAAGGTCGGCAGGCAACCCAGAGATTGCTCTCTTCGGTCAAGCCGCCGGCAGCCAACGGAATGAGGTGATCAAGCGTCAGGCGAATGCCGGTGAGTCTCTCAGAGGTCATGCAATAGCCGCAACGATAGTCTGCTTGAGCGGCAATGCGACAACGCAAGTGGTCTATGGCTTTCCCGGCGCTCATCTCGGGCGAGGGATTTTCGTTAACGCCGGCAAAATATGGCCGCGCCACTTTAGCAGCGCGTAAGCATAGGCTTTCTGCAGCATGAGCCGTTCGCTCTCCAGACGCAATTCTTTTAACTGCTCGCGTTCCGCCGGTGTCAGCGTACCGGCGCTATTTTTCTCCAGCAGACTGTCATATTGGCGTCGCTGGTCAGTGGGAAAAGTGCTGCGGGCAATTTTCCACAATTCATCATCGCTCATTTGCGCGAGGGCGTCTAGCTCGGCTTGAAGTTCGGGCGGCAAATCATCTGAAATCGGGCTGACAGCAGAAAGCACGTCAACCAGCACTTTTTCAATAGAGCGCGAGGTTGCCTCGGCGGTTCGCTGCGCTATTCGGTAAACAGATGGTGGAACCGGTAAAGTTACACTGACATTCATCGTTGGCCTCCTGACAATATTTTATTACGTACTCTTTTGTCTTCACAGTAAAAAATTTTTAACAAAAACTCAAGTCCGGATCAAGATTTTTAAAAATTTTCGAGGCGCTCGCTTCGCTCGCGAAAAAAAGAATCAAATGACTCAAATGCTCAAATAATCGATTGTCCCGAACGCACGGCACGCACGTAGTCGTGGCTGCCAATGTCGTTGTGATCGCAGTAGCCATCGCCGAAACTGACACGCCACGCCCGCCCCGCGCTTTCTTTATCAGCCGTCCAAATCCACCGCTGCTTGCGATCAAAGATCGGATCGAGATAAAGCTCATCGTGCTTTTTCGGCTCCATCAGCGACATCGCTTCTTCCAAAGTCGACAAACGCCAGTCGTTGTAGCCGCCAAATTTTTGGGCATTCAATTGTTGAACATAGGCTTCGGCATCTTTAAAAGGCATGTAATTTTCTGAGCCGCTTTTTTGCCACAACAAACCCGTCGCATCATCGACAACCAATTTCGCGCCGTGCCGCTCGACGCTTTCATATTCATGATAAATGCCTTTGCCCGAGTTATTCCAGTCACGATCGTAAAAATTCTTCTCCCTCAGCATTTCCTTAACGGAAGTCTCAGACAAAGGATCGATCGGCGTGTGGCGCAGTTGGATAATGGTTGGACGAAGCGGCGGCACAGGCTTGGGAATGACGGGCGGCGGTGTTTCATGCAGTTGGGCATGACTCACACGGGCCGTTACAGCGCCACCGTCTTCATCATCACCATTCGTTTGCGCCAACTGCAAAGCTTGCAACAATTCATGCCAGCCCTGTTTTTGATCTTTGCTAAAGTCAACATAAGCTTTGTTCGCAAGAATTGGCGGCAAAGGGGTTTTGTCAATTGGACAAGGAATGATCCGCTTGCGCAACGAAATCGCGTTGGTCCATTCAAGCTCGACCCAATGCGAGTCTTCGGCAGCTTTTGACCAAACCAGCAGCAAGGTGTTGCACCACGCCAGCGCATCGTTGATGCGTTTGGGCAAATTGTCGCCGCCGCGGATGCCGGCATGATCCACCCACACTTCGGCGCCGGCGTCCGCCAACGCTTTCTCCAATTGGCGCACGAGTGCTTTGTCTTCCCACGCGTGGCTGATGAAAATGCGCGGGGGTTCAGTTTTTTGCGGTTTGGCCAACTTCATTCTCCGGGTATTCAATTAACATGGCGATCAACCGCTCTTTGGCGTGGCGCAAATAACGGCCGGTTTCTTGCACCACGACAACCGGCAGGCGCTGTGCTTTCAACTTGCTCAGCACGGCCACCAGCTTTTTTTGCGGAAAACCGCAGGCTTGGGAAAATCCACGCCACTTGAGATTGAGCGCAAGTCCTGTCGCCTTTTGCAGCGCCACCGCCTGCTGGTTGTAGGCTTCAAAATAGCAGCCGATCTGAACCAAACAAATGTACTGGGGAAAGCTGCGCAACACCCATTGAATTTGCTGGCGCAGCCGCCGGGCGCGCAGCAGGGCATGATCCAATCTAATAATTTTATGCTTCCGGCGCAAAAAGAATTTTTGCAAAAATGCGTGCCGTGCGAACAACTTTTTCACCAACCGCGCCGTTTGCGCGTGGCGAAAAAGGCCGAGATAGGAATTGACCGAGGCGCAAAGGGTGTCCAGCGTCTCGGCATCGAAACGATAAGCGATATAGTTCGCAGTGCGCGCCACCAACTTGGGCCGGAGCTGCCGCAGTTTTTCCTGCAAATTGCCGACGGTGCGGCGGCGCACGAGTTTATAACCTGGCCGCACGATATAACCGGCAAAGTCGATGCCGCCGTGCACCGGGCCGACTTGTGTCATTTTCTCGTGAATGTCCAAAAGCAACCGCTCTTTGAGAAAGGCGCGGATCGCCTGTTCCCAGATCAGGAGAATCTCACGACTACGAGCGAGCAAAATAAAATCGTCCACGTAGCGCAGATAGAAGCGGCATTTGAGCACGTGCTTGACGAATTGATCCAAAGCATTCAGATAAACGTTGGCGAAAAACTGGCTGGTGAGGTTGCCGATGGGCAAGCCACAACCAGGCGGCGCGCCGAAGAGAGTTTTATGCTTGGGAATGCGGTGGCGCAGGCCCTCGGCATCTTGCAGCACATAATCTTTCGTGGGATCGTGAAACACCAGCACGCGCACCAGCCACAGCAGCTCGTCGGGATGCGGGCAATGCTTGGCGAGCATCTCAAAGAGCAACTGCCGGTTGATGGTCATGAAAAAGTTTTTCACATCCATCTTGAGAAAATAGGCAGTGCGCTTGCCGTTGGCGGTAATACGACGCAAGAATTTCTGTAGCGCCTGTGCTGCCGCCAGCGGGCCTTTGCCGGAACGGCAAGCGAAGGAATGATGAACAAAAATTTCCTCCCATACCGGCGCCAGATAGGTATAAAGCAGGTGGTGGACGATGCGGTCCCGAAAGTCGGCGGCAAACACTTCCCGCGCCTTCGGCTTGCTGGTATAAAAACAAACCGAAGTCGAAGGCTGATAACGCCACTCCCGCAGCTCGTCGACGAGCGCCACGAGATTTTCTTCGTGGTTCAGCTCGAAATCCAGCGCACTCGGCTTGTTGCGTTTATTAGCGCGACACGTGAGATAGGCCTTCTACACCTGCGGGAAACCAAACCCCGACGGAATCGGGGCAGGCAGTGCATGATGATTTTCCCGAACGCACGGCACGCACGTAGTTGTTGTTGCCAATGTCGTTGTGATTGCAGTTGCCATTGTTGAAATTGACATGCCACGCCCGCCCCGCGCTTTGCCCCTCTACTTGCGATGTGTCCGTCCACATCCACGTCCGGCCAATCCCGCTGGTGGCAGGTATGGCCGCCGGCAAACGAATGCCCTGACTTGCGCCAAGGCGAGAGGGGTGCACAATCATCAATTGGCGCGCTCCTACCCCGCACCCGCGTGCAGGGAGGATTCTGGCCGTCCACTTTTTTGCAGCGTTGACTTCAACCAGCCTTCGTTCTGACGGCACAAGTCCACCACCTGATTCACACTATACTGAAAAGAATCGAAATTTGCAAACGCTTTCACTTCTTTGGCAATACGCAAGGAGATTTTTAGATCTTCCAGCAGCTCGCGCAGCTTTTCGAGATAGGGCGCTCTTGCTGTGGCGTTGTTGGCGCGGATGATTTGGCGCAGCACCTCGCGTGATTGCTGGCGCAACTCGGCGCCGATCTGGTACTTGTGGTAGCGGCTGAAGTTGCGCACGAGGTTATCGAAATACACCGTCAAATCGAAAGCTTTCTTGTAGATGGGAAGATGCTCGTATTGGGCCATGGTCATTCTCCGAGGGAGGGCGAAGTCGGACTTGCGCTCAACGATTCTTTTGATTTGGCAAAATCCCGCAGCGCAAGTCCGACTTCACTTGAGGTTCAAAAAATTTTTCGAAGCCGCTCGCTGGCGCTCGCTCTGTTAAAAGAATCAAATAACTCAAAGGATCAAAGGCTCGATTGTCCCGAACGCACGGCACGCACGTAGAGGAAGTAGCCAATAACGCCGTGAGCGCAGTAGCCACCGAGGAAATAGACACGCCACGCCCGCCCCGCGCTTTCTTTATCAGCCGTCCAAATCCACGTTTGTTGGCGGTCAAACACCGGATCGATGTACAAATTGCCGTGCTTCTTCGGCTCCATCAGCGACATCGCTTCTTCCAGCGTCGGCAAGCGCCAGTCGCTATAGCCGGCAAACCGCTGCGCGTTCAGCTCGCGAATATAGTTTTCGGCATCGGAATAGGTTATGCTTTTCGATGAGCCGGACTGTTGCCACATCAGGCCGGTCGCGTAATCCATCACTGCTTTTCCGCCATCGAATTCAAGAATTTCGTAAAGGTGAAAAATTCCTTGACCGTCTTTATTCCATCCTGAGTCAAAAAAACCTTTTTCTTTAAGCATCCGCTTGGCTTCGCCTTCCCCAAATTTTTTTTCATTTGGCCTGAGTTTGAACACCAATTTAGGTTCCACCTTGCCAAGTTCACTCAAATCGGCGTTAGAAAGATCAAATGGCACTTTACGGTTTTTCTGCCAATGATAATGAATCATCTCGAACAAAAACCGCTTCATTTGATCAGTCCATTTCAGCCGCGATCGCTCGGCAATCGGCAAATCAAGAAACCGCTTGACAAACAAATACTCCATAATCGAGCGATGGGCGAATTTGAAATTATCTTCGGCGTCGCGGTTGAGCAAGGAGCGGCCGGAGAGCTTCCAGCCTTCGAGCTTAATCCCAAACTTTTTCGCCAGCGGCTCAATGGCATCATGCGGCAAGCGCTCGCTGCCTTCGGCTTGCCGTCGCGCGAACAACTCGATGGCGAGCCGCTCGCAAAATTCCCGCAGCGGCTCTTTTTGCAATCCTTCCACGCGGCCTGCTTCGCGCGTGAGCCAGGCTTCTACCATCTCTTCATATAATTGAAACGAGTAGTTAAACTCGCGACCGCTGGCGAGCAGGTCATCAATATGCGCCAGCAGCATCGGTCGCGCCGTCAACTGGGGGATTTTGTCCGCCACTTCACGCGCGCGGCGGCGCTTCAGCCAGCGCCAAAACGAATAGCGTCGCCACAAATATTTCTTCACTTGCCCATCGTCAAAGGGCGAGAGATACAGTTTGTGAAAAATGTATTCCCCTTCCCTGCCGGCGGAAATCGAAGTCAGCTTCACCACGCCGGTGCGCCGCGGCTCTTCTTCGGCGTGGGGGAAAAACTGCGTGCGGCAGGTCATCAGCACGCGGCGGAACTCGCGGGTCAAATTGCACAAATCCAAAATGCGCTGGCGATGGTCAACGATAGCGAGGGTGTCTTCGTCCAACGCATCAAGAAAGAGCACGGTGTCGGATTTGTTTTCAATTTGCTGAATGCGCGCGTCGGCGTCTTTAATGCCGGTGGGAATAACCTGCAGATGAAACGGCTTGCGCAAGCGCCGGAGATAGCGAGCGTAATAATTCAACAAAAACGAAGTTTTCCCCATGCCGGAGTCGGCGAGCAGCAGAAGATATTTGGACTCCGCCGGCTGGTCGAGCAAGCGGTCGATGGCGGCGAACAAATCTTCGCGCGAGGCATACACGCCACTAATTTCCGGCCCCTGCGTCGGATCGATGCTTTGGCAATGCGGCCGGATATAATGCCGCGTCGCGCGCTCGATGTCTTCCGGCGTGTACAGCATCGCGCCGAGTCGCCGGCGCAACGAGCGGCGGTCAAGCCATTGCTTCAGCCAGGGCAGCGCGGCAGTGATGATGCCGATAAGCCCGCCAAAAATTCCAATGAGAGCGCCAATAAGAGTGAGCAGGCTATTCGGCGCTAAAAGCGCCTCCACGAGAGAGCGGGTGGTATCTGGCGGCATACAAAAATTCCCACGCCATGAAATTCCAAATTGACTATTGACAATTGTTAATTGCTAATTGTCAATTGCGAATAACAGACAGGCCGTCTGTGCTACGGTCACACCAGCGGTACCAGCGGCCCCATGTCGAACAAGAAGCGTTGGATGTACTCCGGCGTGATGTTGTCGCGGCCGGTCATGCTGCGGCCAAATTGTAGAACCATCGCGTGCCCGAAGGTGTAACGCAACTCGCGAATGTCGTCGGAAGTGAGGCCGCCGGAGAGCACGGGCATGCACTTTTTCAGGCCGAACCAATTTTGGTTGAAGCGCTGCGGATTTTGCGAGGTGAAATTTTCCGCCAGCAGGTTGGTGTGCAATTGCACGACTTGCGCATGCGTTTCAATCATATCGCCGGTGATCGAGCCGATCTCCACCAAATCCGCGCCCGCCAGCCGCGCCAGCTTGCCGAGGACGGTCATTGCGAGGCCATGCTTTTTATTTCGCGCCGCAGCGCCGTGCGACGTGCGGTCGGCGTAAATAATCAACTCGGGAAATTCGTTGCGCAGCATCTGCAACGCGCTCAGGCCGCAGGTGTGAAAATCAATCAAGACGCCTTTGCCGCCATTGGACAAGACAAAGCGTGTGCGCTTGAGCATCACGTCGCCCGCGCCGGTGACGTTCGGGAAATAAAGTTTGGGCAGATCGGATTTGACGGCGGCCTCGTGCGTGAGCGCGAGCACGCTGCGCACTCTTTCTTCAAAACGATTTTTGGCCAGGTCAGTCAACTGATGGCTGTCACGAACGATATCGCAGCCGCCCATTAGCGCGGCAACCGCTTTTTTCCGATACGTCTCTAAATCCATGCCGACTTCCGGCGCGATCAATGCCGAGACCAGCGGCCGCTCCGGACTGCCCAACAGTTGGTGCAGCGCTTCGCTGCCTTGTGCCGGACCACGAAAGCTTTTCACCCACCATTCAGGAAACCGCAGGTCGAGCAAGCGCAAATTGGCGATATTGGCGAGGCCGAAAATTCTGCCGGCAACGACGGAGAGCACTTGCGGAATATTGCCGGCCTCGAAGTGCTCGGCGGGATAGGCAACTTTGGCGTTGTTGCCGTCAATCGCATACGCGCGGGCGGCGAGAGACTCGCGATTCGCGCCGCTGCTCGTGTCAATCGCAGCTTTGCTGCACAATTCTTCCGTGACGGATTCCAGCGTCTTGCCGTTGGTTGGCTCAAGATGATAGCTGCACAAAAGGTCGGTGGGTTGGGGTTGGTAAGCTTTGTCGATATAGGGCATGGTCGTTTCCTTTCCCGAGTGATGGATTGATACTTTCTGATAAGCGCGTTATTATGGATTTTTACAATTTATGGAAATGGGACAATCACAACATCACCGCGTTCATAATTCATAAACATCCTCCTCCGCATCGTCCCAAATTTTGCTCAAGGCTTGCTGTTGAAGCAACAATGCGCTTTCGTCAATTTGAGAGCTTGATGGTTTGGCATATTTGGTTAAAAGAAATCTTCCAAAGTCAATGACTTCGGCAACTTTTTCTTTGGGCAGTTGTTCCAATATTTCTGCCAACTCTACCTGATTGTATTGGGTTGCAATCATGGCTCCGGTCTCCTTGCATTTTTCAAAAGCGAAATTGCTCTTTGCCGTTAAAAGCAAACTCGATTCTTAACATGAAAAATATCGTAAAAATTCAGATAAATGTCAACAGCGCGCATAGATTTATTGCACGCTACCAAGCACCAACCGCACCGGGGAAAAAGTGCTTGATTTTGTTGGGAAAGAGCATTAAGTTTATTTGCAGAGCTTCTCATTCTCAATGCACGAGGCGATATCATGCAAGCTACCGAGGTCTTTAAAGAACCTTCCCAACCTGCCGCTCAACAGCATGCTGCTGACGAAATTGTTTATCAGATTATGAAGCTTGGGCAATTGTCCAAGCTTCCGGATAATTGGGATTCTTACGGCGGCAAAGCCATTCCATTCGACATTTGTGAAAAGGCTGCAAAATACTTGTATGCCGCTTTCAAAGAGCTTTCCAATGAGTTGGAATCGGTTGAAATGCCGTTTATTGCTCCGGCGGGAGATGGCTCGATCGTATTCGAATGGCAATCTGACAAGGCTGAGTTGATCGTTGTTTTCCGCGCTAATACCCAGCTTGATGTTGAATATTTAACCGTTGAGAAAGCAGGAGAAAAAGAAAACGAAAAAGAGGGATTATTCAATTCAAAAACTGCTTTTGTGCAAGCGGTGAACTGGTTCATCATGAAAAGGGCCTAATATCGTCAAAATGGAGATTCGTCATGAGCGAAACGATTAAAGCAATTTACAGAAACGGCATGGTTGAACCTGCCGAGCCTTTGAAAATCGCCGAAGGAACGGAAGTTTACGTAGTCATACCTAAGGCGGTAAAATCTTCAGCATACCACTCCGTGCTTTTTGAGCTTAAAAAAGAAGGTTTTCTCGATTTTAATCCTGAAACCATCAAGCTACCCTTTACTAAACGTCAGCGTGGACGCTTTCGAGGCAAACCTGTTTCAGAGACGATTATTGAAGATCGAGGTCCGCGATGATACACTATTTCGATAGCAGTGCGATGGTGAAAATCTATCTTGACGAAATCGGTAGCGACTGGGTTGAAACCGTTTGTTTGCAGAACTCTGAAGGAGAAATCGGAATTTCACAAATTGCCGGTGCTGAAGTTGCCGCAGCCATCAACCGTCGCTATCGCGCCGGTGATATAGATGCCACAACTTTAGAGAGTGCACTCAATGCGTTTGAAGTTGATTTCTCCCATTTCTTTGTCAGAATTCCTGTTTCTCTGCCGATTATTCAACGTGCGATGAAGTTAATCCGGCGCCATCCCCTGCGTGGTTATGATGCTGTACAATTGGCTACGGCGCTGGAATGGGCAGACCGGCTGACCGATTTTGGTTTGGCTAAACCGATTTTTGTAGGCGCTGATACGGTTTTAAATCAAGCAGCGGTTTCAGAAGGCTTGCAGATCGCAAACCCGAACGATCATCCATAAAGATTGGGCCAAGGTACAATCTCGCCGCTTCGATTCGGCGAAACATCGAATGAATTCCACATTTTCCTCACACCTAGTTTTCAATGGAACTCCTCGAAGGCAACCAATCCATCCTCCCGGCCTTGCAAGCGCGGCAGAGGAATTTTCGGCTCATCCTGATCAAACAAAACCTCAATCCGGCGAGAATTCGTGACGTGATTGCAGCGGCGGAAGAGCAGGCGATTCCGGTCAAATATGTGCCGGCGGAAGAGCTTGACGCCATGACAAAAGGAAAGTCGCACGGCGGGCTGGCGGCGATTTGTACGGCGAAGCCGAAGTTTGAGATCGACAAACTGATCGAGCTTTGCAAAAAATTGTCCGGGCCGGCGTTTCTTTTGCTCGTCGAGGGCACGGAGGATGCGCAAAATCTCGGCTACACGTTGCGCTCCGCGGAAGCACTCGGCGCGCACGCGGTTTTGCTCAAGAAGCACGTGTGGAATTTTGAGGCCGTGGCGGTGGCGCGCGCCTCTTCCGGCGCTTTCGAGAGAATGCCGCTGGTGCAGGTGGAAAATGCCGAGAAAGAATTGTTGCCCTTGCAGCGAATGGGAATCAAATTCTACGGTTGCATTGGCGGGGCGAAGCGAGCGATTTACGATGTTGATCTAACCGGACCGGTGTTGTTGGCAATTGGCGGCGAACGGCGCGGCTTATCCGGCGCGCTGCGGGAAATGTGTGACGGCTTCGTGCGGATTCCGATGACGGCAGGCGCCGGTTCGCTATCGTTGAGTCACGCGGCGGCGGTGGTGATGGCGGAGGTGATGCGGCAACGAAGGCGCACAAAGAGTGAAGAAAAAATTTCTACGAGACCTTCTTGAAAATCGGATTGTTGCAATCGCCTTTTTGAAATTTTCTTTTTCATACTCACTTGTGGAGCACTACTTGCCTACCATTAAGTCCAGCATCTGTTTCAGCCATTTGTTGCAATCGTGACTTCTCGTATGCAATGGCAGCAATGTCGTATCCGGTTTCGTTAAAGATGTCGTAGGTACGTTCAACAAGAAGATCGTCAATCTGTTCTTCAAGCTCATCCGGAACATAAAGCTTCAGCCAAGCATGCTGGCCCTCGTCCCCGGGGATGAGAATTTCTGCCTCCACATCTGGTGTGATGGATTTGGCGAGTGCGATCAATTCGTCGAGATGTTTTTGCAACTGCCTTTTTGAGACAACGCGTTTCGTTTTCATTTGTTCAAAACCTCCTCGGCCTTTTGAATGAATTCTTTGACGTGATTGATCATCCGTCGAACCTTTTTCGCCTTTGGAGCGTCCAATTGATACTGCGCTAAATTGCGCAGGCGGAAGGCATTGACGAGCCACGTGCCAAAGTTGCGCGGATAACGCCCTCGATTCTTAATGAGTTCCTCGGTGAACTTTGATCGCAACTCGTGGTGTTCCCACGTAGGCCGATCAAAGCCCTCATGCGCCAAAGCCGCCCGTGCCGCCCAGAAGAGTGCAGCGTAAGAACAAATGGCGCAGGCATTAAAATAACTGTTTTGCACGGCATGGTCGGCAGATAGCGAGAACTCTTTGGCGCGCGCCAAAATCTCCTTTGGCGTTAAATGAGCCATCGTTTCCCTCCTCACCGGGTTGTGCGTGATTTCCACTTCTTACAGCATCATAGATGTTTCCTGTAAATATAGCTGGAAAAACTAAAATTGTCAACTTGAAAAATTTTTAAATTTTCATCTTGCTTCCTCCATTGAAAAGCCGTATTTTTGAACAAATCGAAACTATTTTCTCGGCCCGGCAAAATACCGCAAGGGAGACTAACGCCTCATGGACGACAGCATGATCGAGTCGCTTATCGAACGCCGCACCGAAAAAGCGGAAAAGCTCTCTCCGCTCTTCGCGGCCAATTGGCCTGAAATCATCACGCAGGCCGCTTCCCGCCCCGACGGCGCGCGTTACTACCGCTGCGCGCTGCAAGTGAATACGCCGTTTCAAGACAGTTTCAAAGGCTTTGATTCCCGCCATCGCCGCGGCACGGCGGCTTACCAGCGCGATTATGCGCTGGCGCTGGCAAAAGGCTGCAAGAAGCTCGGCATCGATGCGATCGGGCTATGCGACCACAATAGTTTGGATTACGCCGAAACCGTTCGCGACCAACTCGGCCAGGAAGGCATCATTGTTTTTCCCGGCTTTGAGGTGGCGAGCACCGAAGGCATTCACATCCTATGCTTGTTCGATCCCGACGCCAATATCGAGCAACTCGATCACTTGCTCACCGAATTGGGCCTGCCGCCGCAAGACCGCTGGACCAACGGCAAGGGTCTGGCGCCGCGGCAATCGCCACACTCTTTTCCGCAAATTTTGGAGCGCGTGCAACGCCATCGCCAGGGCATCTGCATCGCCGCGCACGTCGAACGCGAAAACGGCCTGCTGTACGAATGCGCCAAAACAACGCGCGCGCAATATTTTACCGATCACAATCTGCTCGCGGCGCAAATTGCCGGCCGGCGCGAAGACCTCAAAGGTTTCTATCGCAAAGTCATTGACGGCGAATACGAGCACTACCAACGGCAACAAATTCTGGCCCTCGTTAACTGTCTCGATGTCTATAACCTGAAAGACTTGGGCGAACCGGTGTGCAGCACGTGGATCAAAATGTCCTCGCCATCCATTGAAGGTTTGTGGCAGGCTTTTCTCGATCCGGATTCGCGGCTGCGCCTGCTCTCCGAGGAACCGCCAAAGCCTCATGCCGAATTGGTCGCCATCGCCTGGCAGGGTGGTTTTCTGGATGGCGGCATGATTCATCTCAACGAAAATCTCAATTGCCTGATCGGCGGCCGCGGCGCCGGCAAATCCACCGTCATCGAAAGCTTGCGCTATGTTTTGGATCTCGAACCGATTGGCGAGGACGCGCGCCAGGCGCATCAGGAAATTTTGCAGCAAGTGTTGAGCGAAGACACGCGCATTTCCCTGCTCGTGCGCTCGCACCGGCCCGCGTCGTGTTATTATCTGATCGAGCGCAGCCACTCCCAAAAGCCGCTCGTGCGCGATGAAAGCGGCGACGCCTTGCAGATCCATCCCACCGAAATTCTTTCCGGCGTTGAAATTTTCGGCCAGCACGAGATTGCCGAAATTGCCAAGGATCGCGCCAAGCAACATCAGCTTTTGCAGCGCTTCCGCGATGCCGAAGCCGCGGCGGAAGGCGAGGCACAAAAACGCGAGCTGCAGCGCAGCCTCCAAGCCAATCGCCACGAATTGCTGCGCACGCAAAACGAGATCGAAGCGCTCGCGGAAAAACTCAGCCGCTTGCCGGCGGTCGAAGAAAAGCTGCGGCGCTACAACGAGCTTGGCATCGAAACGAAATTAAAAGAGCAATCCCAGCTCGCCGCCGAAGAGGCGCTGCTCAAAACCAGCCGCGAAAGATTTCTGCCGATCAAAAAAGCGCTGGAACAACTGCGCCGCGCGTCGGCGCAAAGCGCGGGACCGTTGGACACGGCGGCCTTGGCGGAGCTGCCGAACGCCGATCTTTGGGAGCGGCTCGAGGAAGCGCTGGCCGATTTCGATGAAAAAATGCAAGCGTGTTTGGACGATGCCGGCGCGGCAATCAGCGAGGCGGACAAGGAGCTTTTGGAAATTGCCGCGGCCTGGCAAAAACGGCGGCAAGAACAACAAACCACGCCGGACAAAAACCTGCGCGAGCTTAAAGCCGCTGATAGTGATGCCTTTCTCAAGCTGCGCCGCGAATACGAAGCGCTGGCGCCACTCAAAAAGGAAGCCCGGCAGCTCGAGCAACATGAGCAAGATTTAAAAGCGCAGCGGCTGGAGCTTTTGCAAGCGTGGGAGGAGCTCAAATGGCGCCTCTTCGAGCTCGATCAAGATGCGGCTGAAAAAATTTCTCACGAGCTGCAAGGGTTGATCCGTGCGCGGGTGGCGAAGGAAGGCAATTTGACGCCGCTTTTCGATCTATTGCTGGAACATCACGACAAGAAACTCCGCGACGCCGTGGCGGGAAAAATCAACGAGGAGCATCCCATTGCGATTGCCGATTTCGTCCAGCATCTCCGCGACGGCAAAAAGACTTTGCAAGAAATTTACGAGTTCACTCCCAAGCGGGCTGACGACTTGGCTAATCTTCCGATTGAAGAAATTTTTAAGATTGAAGAACTCGAGCTGCCGACTTCGATTCACTTCGAACTCAACGTCGCCGAAAAAAATCAAGCGTCGATATGGAAACCGATGCACGCACTTTCCATCGGCCAAAAAGCCACGGCGATTCTCTTGATCCTCTTTTTGGAAAGCGAAACCCCGCTGGTAATCGATCAGCCGGAGGATGATCTGGACAATCGTTTCATTACCGACGTCGTCATTCCCATCTTGCGCCAGGAAAAGCGCCGGCGGCAATTTCTGTTTGCGACGCACAACGCCAACCTGCCGGTGTTGGGCGACGCCGAGCTGATCGTGACGCTGGAAGCTTCCGGCGAGAGCGGAACCCCGACGGGCGCAGCCGGCTCTGCAAAAATTATCGACGAGCATATTGGCTCGATTGACCTGGCCTCAGTTAAATTTCAGGTCGAGCAAATTTTGGAGGGCGGCAAGCAGGCGTTTGAGATGCGGCGGGCGAAGTACGGGTTTTGAATTTCATACCCTTTCGATTTGCGCGATAAAGCAACCATATTCCGCATTGCGAGCGTGAATATATTCGATATCTTTATTCACGAATAAATTCTGGATAACGTCATCGACAACCCTCTCGCCAACCATTTCGGCATGGCTCATTCTTTTATCTTTATTGTAGCACCGCAAGGTCAAAGGAAAATTCTGTTTGTCGATTTTTATTTCCACGGGAAACTGATCGAAGTTAGTGTAGGGCACGCACTCATTCTCGTGAATAAAGATCGGGCCGATTTCGTTGTAAGGATTGTCGGCTGCGTTGGGGCTGTAAGAAAAAAGAATTCGTCTGTCGGTTGGAACGAATTTTTTCATACAGCTTCTACACGGGCCGGCACCCGGTCCGGCTGGTGTTGCTTGTAAGCGATGCCCCTGCTCGTCAACGAGCTTCGCTCTTATTGCTTTTGCAATATGATGAGGAATCGGGACAACTTTGAAGCTTGACATAAAAACCTCTTTCGGGTAATTTTAAGATTATACTTCGCATCTGAATTCCGCGGCTTCATTGTATTCATCACGCGTTCAGTTACTTTTCATCCTTTCCTCTTTTCTCGCCATTTCCCATCCCAGCATTGCCTTCTTTCGCGCCGCGCCCCAACGATAATTTCCAAATTCACCGAGTTTGCGGACGACACGATGGCAGGGAATGATGTATGCCACTTGATTTTGCGAGACCGCATTGCCGACAGCGCGCGACGCTTTCGGCAAGCCGATGCGGGCCGCGATGTCTTCATAAGACGCGACGGCGCCTGCGGGAATTTTGAGCAAAGCTTCCCATACTTTAATTTGAAAATTGGTGCCGGAGAGAAACAAATGCAGCGGCCGCGGCTTGCCGTTTTTGATGGGATTAAAAATTTGATCGACCAACGAACGCGTTTTGGCCGGGGCGACGGTTATCTTAGCGTTCTCCCATCCTTTTTGGAGTGATTTGATGGCTTGGGTGCGCTCACCTTCTTGCACAAATGCCACATGACAAATGCCGCGATCGGTCACGGCGAGCAAACAGTAGCCGAACGGCGTGGGATGGAAGCCATAAAATATCTGTAAGCCTTCGCCTTTGTTTTTAAACTCACCCGGTGTCACCGCTTCACAAGTCACGAACAACTCGTGCAAACGTCCGGTGCCGGAGAGGCCGCTCTCATAAGCCACATCCAGCAAATTAGGCGAGCTTTCGATTAATTCCTTGGCGTATTCTTTGGTCAGGAATTGAAGAAACCGTTTCGGACTAATGCCGACCCAGCGGCTGAACAGGCGTTGAAAATGATATTCACTTAACGCCACACTCTTGGCAATCTCGTCCAGGCTCGGCTGCCGGCGAAAGTTTTTTTCGAGCGCGAGAATGGCTTGCTCGATGCGCTGATAATCAGCGGATAACTGCGTAAAATTTGTCGATGACATAAAGCACCTCACAATTGGGCGAAGTCGGACTTGGGTAGCGAGATTTTGCAAATTTAAAACGGCGCCGTACCCAAGTCCGACTTCACTATACGGTGCTATTTTAATCATTTCGCAGCTCAAAAACAACCCGATTCTTGCGATCTTTTGGAGTCTTTGCGAAGCCGGACTTGGGCGCACCGATCCTTCAATTTTTAAAAATCCGGTGCCCAAGTCCGACTTCACTTCGCCTCATCGGCGAGACGCTGGCGCTCCGCCGCCGTCCACGCGCCAAGCTGCCGAATGTCCTCTTGAGAAAGCCTGGCATCGGGATGGAGCAACAGATAAGACTTGAGCGGCATGGCCCCTTTTTCCACTTCTTCGGACATCTCTTGAAGCTTTTTTCTCATGCGCTTTGGCTCATAAGAGGCCCACTCGGAAAAATTCAAATGCTTGCGGCCGTCGTTGACGTGATCGACGAGAAACCACGAGGCCGGTTCGACGTAACTGTACAATGGCCATCGGGTTTGATGAGAATGGCAGTCCTGACAGGCGCGTTCAATGATCGCCGAAATTTCCGGCGGTATTTGGCTGTTCGCCTGAATCGTTCGCGTTGTATCGACAGGCAGGTTGGTCTTTTCAGGGCCGGCGAATTGGATGGCCACAAACAATGCTGCTAAAGCCAGGGCTGGCCATTTTAAAATCTTTTTCATCATCTCGTTTCCAGTTTAGTTTGAAATTTGCCTTTCTGCCAAGGCATTCCATTCTCTCTGCTTGGCGGATCGATATCGGAAAAAATTTCCAAATGAATGATACCGGCAACGATAAGATGCCGCGTAGCAGATAAAGATTTGACTGAAAGGGATAAAAAGGTTTGCACTTTCGATAAAAGGAGAAAATAATTCAAGGTCTGTACACCCACGCCCCAGCACTTATATTCTGGCCGAGGCTATACCCGCCCGTGATCAGCACTTCTCCATTGGGCAATAGCGTTGCGGTTGAAAATAATCTGGATAATCGGTTTGTGCCCAATGTGCCCGCAACCACACTAAATGCGTTGGTCTGCGGATCGTAAATCACCGCGTTGCTGGCGCCGCCGGCAATCAGCGCGTTGCCGTTCGGCAACAATATCGATGTGCCTTCGTGCTTATAGCGAATGATTGGCATATCACCAATCGCGCGGAAAGCGCCGGTCGCGGGATTGTATATTTCGGCGCTGGCATACGCGCCCTGGTCGTCACGTTCATCTGATCCGCCATTGATGAGAACCCGCCCGTCTGGAAGCAGTACCGCATCGTGCTTATGACGCCTCGTGGTCATATTACCGGTGGCGGTGAATCTGCCCGTAATTGGATCGTAAATTTCTGCGCTGGCATAGATAGTGATCGCAGATTGTCTGCCCCGATGACCGCCGGTAATGAGCACGCTGCCATTCTGCAGCATGGTTATCGTATGCGATTCGCGCGCCGTTGTCATGTTGCCCGTTGGCGCAAAGGTGCCAACCGCCGGGTCGTATAATTCCGCGTTGGCGGGAAACGTCCATCCCTCGCCGACTCCGCCGGCAACAAGAACTTTTCCATTCCCGAGCAGCATCGCCACGGGTCCCCCGCGAGCGGTTGACATCTGGCCCGTTGGCGTAAAGCTGCCAGTGGCTGGATCATAGATTTCGGCGCTGGCGAGGTACGTTCCATTGAAACCGCCGGCAACGAGCACTTTGCCGTTGGGAAGCAAAGTTGCACTGTGGCTTTGGCGAGGCGTCGTCATATTTCCTACAGCGGCAAAGGCGCCGGTCACGGGATCATATATTTCCACGCTCGTCTTGCTATTTTCTGCGCCAGCAAAACCGCCGGTAATGAGAACTTTCCCGTTTGTCAGCAGCGTTGCCGTGTGGGCAGCCCGCGCCGTGCTCATGCTGCTGATGGGTTTAATAACACCGTAGGCGTCTGTGACCGGCAGCGGTGCATCAGTTATTTGGCGGCGACATGCGATTGAATCAATCATCACAAGGATGACGATAACATTCTTTACTATTTTAATCATGATGCTTTCCTTATATGTGATCATAGTGTCAAACGCGCAAGCACGCCTACTTCAATCTGATATCTTTCACCACTCGCCATACACCGTCTTTATCTTTGGTTAGCGGCCGAACAGACAAGAAAGTATCAGTTCGTTGCGAGGCTGAAAGATTTGGATTTTTAAGCCAACGATCACCTTCAAATTGTAGCTCGTCATATTGCTCGGAGTAGCCCTTGCCCGAGATCACGTAATGCACGTGTGCCGGATTTCCGCCGCCGGGATAAGCCGCCGGCTTGATCGTGCGATACTCGTATTTGCCCTCGGCGTTGGTTCGCATCGTGCCGTGGAGGCGCGGGTTGGATGAGCTGTTGTTGCCTTTGCGATAATAACCCTCAGCATCGGTGTGATAAACATAAACCGTAACGCCTTCCACCGGCGTCTTGCCGTCCGACTTATAAACGGTTCCGGAGACGCTGAGCGGCTCGCCCGGCTCGTCTTTTGATGAGATAACGGTTTTCCACTCACCGATAATCGTCGAAGCTGCGGAGTTGGAGATGACTTGGCCATCGGACAAAACTGAAGCACAAAGCAGCGCAATAAAGTGCGGGGTAAATTGCAAGCGGCGTTTGGGTTTTAGAAAATTTACATTCATGGTAAATCTCTCAAAATGTGAGTTAATGTTAATTAAACTTTTCCGTGAGTATTATTGTTTATACTCGCGAAGCTTTAGTTTGTAACGTCATTGCGAGTGTTTCTCAGCGAAGCAATCTTTATTAAACTCAGGAGATTGCTTCGGCAAAAAAACGCCTCGCAATGACTTCACTCTATTTTGCCTCTAATCGCGAGTATAGCCTCAGCAGACAAGCTGTCTGCGCTACGATGGCGTTACAGCGGCAGCCAGTACCGCCACCAAGATTTTCCAATTCCGAACATCTCCGCCCACAGATCGAGCATGCGCTGGTCGCCGCGCAGAATGCCTTCGCGGGTCACGCCTTCGGGCGGCGGAAGCAGCGCCACCATGCGATCATAAACGCGCCCCCGTTCTGAAACACTGACGCGGAAGAGCAAATGCCATAACGTGAAGGTGTCGGCTTCGCGCGCTTCTGCCAGCACGATGCTAATGGCCGCGGTATCGTCGCGGGCCAAATCGAACCGGTTCAGCGCCGCGCGAAATGCTGCAGTGGCATCTTCCGAATAAGGCGTGCCCGGCGCCATCCCCGGCCGAATCTCGCAAAAAGCGCCGGCGGGAACGGTTGACTCCGGACCGTGCTCGTTTTCGAGCGCGACATAACCTTTGATGACGTGCAAGCGCCCAAAACCGGATTCATCCATTTGCAGGGTGTATTCACATCCGAGATCGACAGCGAGCGCCGATGAAGTTTCCACAAAGAAAATTTTAGGCGGCGCCCAAATTTCGGCGCGCATCTCGCCCCGCGCCAGCGCGAGACGATGATCGGTCAATTTCGCTTTGACCAAGCGTATACGCGTGTTGGGCGCAATCTCAACGTGCCCGATCATGCCGATGTCGATCTTGGCGCGCGAGGAGTCGTCAGTCTCCAGCCACTCGCCGACTGCCAATTTTCCGATAGCATCAATGCGTTCTGCGCCGATCTGCGGGGCGCCGGCGAGACGCGCGACTCCCCACGAGGTCTGCTGCGTTTTTATCAAAAACCAAATTCCGCCAACTAACAAAACCAGCACGGCTACGGCCATGGCGCCTCGCATTCCCCACGCCAACCATTTCCCGATGTTGACAGCATCGCCCCAAAAGATTTGTTTGATGTGTGAGGCGGCGCCATTCTGGCGTGCGCGCAACTCTGCCAACCAAGCCTCCCACAGCCGTTTTTCCGGCTCGATTCGCGTTGCAATCTCCGGCCAAAGATCGCGCGGAGGGTCGAGGCTTTGAGGCAAACGGGCAACTTGTTGGCGCAACGCTTGCAAGAACTGCATTTCTTGGCGGCAATTCGCGCACGCTTCAAGATGCCGTTCGACTTCCTGGCGGTCTGCCGGCGTTAAAGCGCCGTCAACATAGTCGTGCAAACGATTTTCCATGTTATCGCAATTCATTTTTCCAGCGCCTCCCGCAACAGCTTGCGCGCCCGGTGCAATTGGGCTTTCGAGGTTCCTTCGGCCATTCCCATCAGCGCCGCGATTTCACCGTGCTGATACCCTTCGACATCGTGGAGCACGAACACCGCGCGCGCTTGTTCGGGCAGCGCCGCGATCGCGCGTTCGAGGTCGATCGTCGTTCCCGGTGCGGCCATGTTGTGGCCTTTGTCATAAATCGATAAATCGTCAGTCACCATCACTCTGGCGGTTCTTCTCCTTTTCGAGCGCAGATCAACGAGCACGACATTGACCGCCAGGCGATAGAGCCACGAGGAAAACGCGCTTTCCCCGCGAAACGTGCCGATCATCTCCCACGCGCGGACAAAAACGTCCTGCGTCAACTCTTGCGCGCGCGTCGAATTCACCACGATGCGTAAACAAATGGCGTACACGCGGCCCACGTTCTCGCGGTAAATTTGCTCGAACGCGGCACGATCGCCGTTTTGCGCGCGGCGCACCAAACTCGTTATTGCTGTCGCGGTTTCAAACTCGCGCTCCAAAATAACCTCCGCTTGGGCAGACTCGGTCAGCATGCTCTCTCAGTCGCTTTGTCAATAAGATGCCGGCCGCAGCAACAGGGTTTAAGCAAATTCGGGCGATTTTAAAATTGAATTTTGCAACAAAAAGGCTACGGCGAGCGTGGCGCGCCGCCGGTGATTCCGCCGAATGCGGAGCTGATTTTTGATGTTGAGTTGTTGGAGGTGAAGTAGACTGGTTACTCGTTGCTTGTACTCTTACTCTTTGTCATGCTCGTACTCGTTTTTATGAATTTTCAAAGCGAGAAAGGGTATGAGTACGAGAAAGAGTACGAGTGAGAGTGCTTATTGCCGCACCTCGAATTGTCCGCCTTCACGCCGAAGCGGCAAATTGAGATAAGCGGAGCTTAGGCTTTCGACGGCGCCGAGACTTGCCAACAGGCCGGGGGGCAACGCTTCATGCCGTATCAGCAGATAAGGAATGACTTCGTATTGGCCCGGCTGCAGTGATAATTGCTGCAGGGTGAAAACCGCCAACCGGCTGCTGGACACCTTTCCGATGACCACAACGTCGCGGGTGTTGGCGCCGGCAACCGGCTCGTAAATCAGCAAATCGTCCGATCCAACGCGTTTAAAAATTACCGCGCCCAGGAAGCCGCCAACCGATCGAGGAAAAACCACGGTGGCCGAGTCGATGATCGCTTCCAGGGTCACGTTCACGCCGATGCGGTTCGCGAAGTTTTTTTCCACCGACGGCGGCTGCAATGCGGTGCTGATGCGCAAAAATCTTTGCAACGATCTCGGCGCGTTCAATTTGCCGTCCTTGTTGACGTCTCCCCTGCCGTAAAGGAACGCCCCATTTTGCACCACCACCTGGGCGGAATCGAGAAGGTAATTGGCCACAAAAAAATACATGTTGAAAACGCCGCTGAGGCCGCCGGTCGGACCCTGGCTTGCTTTCGGCGGCAAATTAATTTCAAACCCGCCGTTCTCGTCGGTGAGGGTGGAGATATTGAAACCGGCCATCCAAATCATAATGCCTTTGGCGCTCGATTGATCGGCAAGCCGCGCCACGCCGCTGATTTTTCTTTTCTCTTCGGAGATCTCGTTATCACCAAAAGGATTTGAGGTGCAACCGTAAATTAAATTGAGAGCAACGGCAGCGAGCGGAAGCAGGGCAAAGCTTTTCTTTCTTTTCACGGTTCGTTCCTTTGAAAATAAAGAAAACTGGCGGAGTCAAGCAAAATTTTATGCTTTTTTCAAAAATGCGATCTGGCCGGCATGATAAAGATCGTATTGAATGACGCGTGCAGCATGTATTAAAATGTGAAAGGTTCTGGTTTCATAAGCCGCCTCCATTTTTACAGAGCCATCAGTGGCCTTCCACTCATTGCCTGCCAAAACGTGAGCACCGTCACGCTCGTATAAGTCAACACGAAGCCGAATAAATAGGCCATCTGTTGACTTACTGGCCGATCCCCTTTCCACCGGCTGAGAATATACCCAAACAGAGGAAAGATCTGAAAAGCGTGCAGTCCGAGCATGTGGGCGATGCGAAGATCGCCGGCTTGCCTGCTCCAATTCACCAGCGGCAAGCCAGGGTCGCCATCCGGCAGGCCGACGGTGTGCGCTTGGTTGAAAATCATCGCCATTCCCTCGAGGCTTCCCAAAATTAAAATCAGCGTGCCGAGACGAATGCCCCAAAGATAAGCTGGCGCAAGATCGATTCGTGGCGTGAAGAAAAGCACTAAAAGAAGAGCGGCCAGAGATACAACGCGATCGAGGCGGCGAATTTCAGCGGTTTGATCCACGGGTTTAGCCCCATCACGGAACGGGAATCGAAGGGGGCGATACAAAGCAGGATGGCCAGTAAGCCAACATGAAGCCAGCCGGTGATCGCCAATACGCGATTGCGTTGATAAATTTCCGCCCAGAGTTTTTTCATGACTCCCTCTCCGCAGATTGAGATTGATCCTTAAAGATTCAAAAAGGCAAAATCATTTTGGGCAAAACTATTAAAAAAGTTTCATTGTTTCGATTTCTTTAAAAATTGTTTTGCCCAAAAATAGTTTTGCCTTTCAAATAATTTCCTTGCTCGGATTTCAACTTTCTTCTACAAAAAACTTCCGCCGCAGTGACACGCGCAAAATAAAATACAACAAGAGGCCGATCGGCCCCAAAAGGAAGGTGAGAATGAGAGCCGGAATAACGAAAAGATGGTTGATGCCGAGCCGCCGCGCATCGCGCGCTTCCCAACTGCCCACAAACAGATCGAACGCGAGATAGTGAATCCATCCGGCGAGCAGCGCGTGCGGGTTTTGGAAGAGCTTGGCAACTTCGGCCAGCGAGCCAAAGCCACCCTCGGTTTTGCCGAAATGCATAACGATCAAATACAGGTAGATCGCAGCGAGCAACAATGGAATGAGGCAGGAGTTGATCAACCGCTCCGTCCCTTTCCATCGCGGCGCGACGATCAAGAGCAGCCACCCCGGCAGCACCAAAAAGCTGCAGATTGAAAAGAGTGTTTCGGGGTTCATTTTTCCTTCCACCGGGAGAATAAACGAAGTCGGACTTGGGCAGTCTGATTCTTCAAATTATAAAAATCTCGCCGCCCAAGTCCGACTTCGCTCTTTTTTAATTAGACCGATCAGATTAATCTCCTTTAAGCTTTCTCAAAATTCGCCATGTTTTTAATGAAAAGCAAGCCCTATTTTTACCCCGAAAATAACAGTGGGCGGTTTCCCTCCATTGGAAACCGCCCACCGCAAGGTACAAGGTGTTTATTCAAAATGGGCAAAAGAAAACACATCACTCCGGCTTGACCAAATACAACGTAATGCCGTAATTCACCGGATCGTGCGGCGCGTCGTCGTTCCAATCGTTGAAGGAATGCGAGCCGTCGGTTTCGTAGTGCAACACATATTCGCCGGCCTTGAGTGAGATGAGGTCATCGTACAAACGATTCTTGCGGCCGCCGCCGGCGTGTTCGGTCATGCGATACGTCATTTCCCAAACGACCTTTCCTGTTTTAACATCTTCGATCCAGCCGTAGTCAAACATGTCACCATCGCGGCCTTCGCCGATGGCATAAATACGAACTTCCGTGTCGCGCTTCAACATAAAATTCTTGCGCTCGCGGTCGTGATCGCGCACTCTCGTCAACTGCGCCAGGATCGACTTGTCTTCTTCCTCCTTATAAGTGCCGACATCAGCAGGATTGTAATTCTCATCTACTGCCATTATCGTCAAGCCCCAATGTTCGGCGTCGTAAGGACGCGAGCTGTTCCAATTGAAATATGAATGCGAATCGTCCGAGCGAAAATAAGCGATGTAGCTGCCCTTGTCCAAGCGCACCGTGCCGTCGAAGAGACGATTCTTGCTCGCGCCGCCGGCGTGCTCGGTGTTGTCGTAATCCATCTCCCAAACTTTGCGATGCGTTTTGGCATCGACGATCCAGCCGTAGTCAAACATGTCGTGATCGCGGCCTTCGCCCATAGCATAAATGCGCAGATCCATTGGGCGATTCAAGGTGAATCCGGCGGAACGAAACTCGTCGTCACCGAGCTTGGTGAAACTGACGACGACGTTCTTATCCGGCGCGGGTTCATAATCGAATTTTTTCACATAAGACCGCATCGCCGAATCTTTCATGCGAATCGTCATTCCCCAAAACATCGGATCGTACGGCGGCGGTGCGTTCCAACGGCGTTCGGAGTGCGAGTCATCGGTCACGAAAAACGCCGCGTAGCTTCCCGCTGGCAGTGAAATGACTTGATCGACCATGCGGTTTTTCGGCGCGCCGCCGGCATATTCGGATTCGGCATACGTCATCTTCCAAACCTTCTCGCGCGTTTGCGTGTTGATGATCCAGCCGAAATCATAAACTTCCTTGTCTTCGTCACGATAGCGGCGACGATTGCCCCAATCCCAATTATCATCCCAACCGGTTTCGCCGACGGCGTAAATCTGCAACTCCATCGGCCTTTCCAGCGTGAAGCCCTGGCGCTCGTAACGATCATCCCACAACGCGGTCATCGTCACAATCGCATTTTCCTTATAATCGTTTTGAAAGTGCTCTACGCCCTCCTTGCCGAGACTTCTGCCTTTGCCGCGAACGACGATTTTTAAATCTTTTTGCAGATTGCGATAGTAGCGAGAATCGTCCTTATTATCAAAGATTTCGTTCCAAACATTCTGCACGGCATCGCCGAAACTGTTTCGCCGCGCGGAGTGCCAGAAGTTGTAATAAGGAAAAAAGGCGTAATAAACTTCATAACTTCCAGCCGGCAGCGTAACGTCCTCATCGATTTCTTGCAGGCGACGGCTGAGCTGGCCCGATTTTGGGTCAAGCAATTCCCAAACCACTTCGCGTGTCTGGGCGTTCAAAATCCACGCGTTGGCCGCCAGCTCACGTCTGGTCTCGCCGGCGCCAACGGCTTCGATGCGCACTTGCTGATCCTGCTCGAGCGTGAAGCCGGCGCTTCTGACCGTTTCAAGAGGGATATCGCTGATTTCGGCCAGGACGTCGTTCTGCGCCGAGCTTTGGCTCACCGCAATAAGCAACACCAGTGTGCTAATGATCGTTACAATTCGTTTCATAATACTCCTCACGGGGTTAGTTGGAAGCGTCGATCATCGGAATGGCTGTAACAGCAATTTAATCAACGAAAAAAACGGTGAAAAGTTGCAAGGTGAATTTTATTTTCAAGTTTGCGGCTTTGGGTTTTTGGGATTGCGGCTTCTCGGTGTTGACGCCTGCCAATTTTTATTTTTTTCATCGAAACAAATTTTCCATTTCAGGCGTATATTCTAAAAAAATGAAAAAACTAAGAATGATTGACGAATTAGACATTAAAATACTGAATATTATTCAGAAAAATGCGAGAATTCCGAATGCCGAGATCGCCCGCCAGGTGGACATGGCGCCTTCGGCGGTCTTGGAGCGGATTCGCAAGCTTGAAGAGCGCGGCATCATCATGGGGTATGAAGCGCGCCTCAATGCCGAAGCGCTCGAACTTGGGCTGGTTGCATTTGTTTTTGTCAAGACGGATGACCATGTCGGCGGAATCGCCACCGCCAGGCAAATCGCCAAAATACCCGAGGTGCAAGAAGTGCACGATGTGGCGGGAGAAGATTGTTACCTGGTCAAAGTGCGCGTGAGAGATACCCAGCACCTCATGAAGGTCATGCGAGAGCATTTGGGCAAAATGAAAGCCATCCGCTCGACGCGGACAACGATCGTTTTAGAGACGCTCAAGGAAAGCGGCAAGCTTTTGATTCCTGAAAATCAATAAACCGATCACACTTTGCACTTTACGAATTACGTTTCACGCCTTACGCATTCCGCAAAGCGTAAAACGTGAGGCGTAAAATAATTGGTTGCCACCATCATGAACAAACAAATGCAATTCAAGCTGCTCGCCGCCTTTGCAGCGATCTATTTCATTTGGGGCTCGACTTATTTGGCGATCAAGTACGCCATCGAAGCTATTCCCCCTTTTCTGATGATGGGGACGCGCTCGCTTGCCGCCGGCCTGATACTTTACCTTTGGAGCCGTGGGCGCGGAGATGAAAAATTAAAAAGAGAGAATATCGTTCCCATCATTATTATTGGGATACTGTTTTTCCTGGTGGGACACGGCTTGCTGGCCTGGGGGCAACAAAGAATTTCATCCGGTTCCGCGGCATTGCTCGTGGCCTCGGAGCCGTTGTGGATCGCGATGATCGAAGCATTGATGGTGAGAGACCATAGAGCAACTTCCAGAATGATCATCGGGCTGGGCTGCGGTTTTTTGGGCATCAGTTTCTTGTTTGCGCCATGGCAGAAGCTCGGCAACCATCACGTCGATTCTTTGAGCGCTTTCGCCATTCTCCTCGGCACCTTGTCTTGGTCGCTTGGCGCCGTATATTCCCGCGTCGCCAAACTTCCCAAATCTCCCGCGCTTGCCGCCGGCTTGCAGCTTATCGTTGGCGGCTTTCTGCTCGTCATTTGTGGCTTGCTCATGGGAGAAGGCAACCGGTTGCAAGTGGAGGCGCTTCCCCTCCGGTCCATTCTTGGCTTGATGTATCTCATCATTTTTGGCTCGGTCATTACTTTCACCGCTTACGTTTGGCTGCTGAGCATGACCTCAGCGACGCGCGTAGCAACGCACACCTACGTCAATCCGGTGATTGCCGTATTTCTTGGTTGGGCCATAGCCAGCGAGCCGCTGTCATTGCAAACTTTCGTGGCGACGCTCATCATCGTCATTTCGGTTTATCTCGTTCTTGGCCGCACCAAAAGAGAAATATCACCGAGCCTCAGTCCACGCCTCATCCAAAATGTAGAAGCATGAAGCAAGAAATATCAGTCTTATTCTTAAGCCTACTCGAGCCTCAGCAAAGTGACTTAACTCGGACAAGCGGGAACCTATAAAAGCAAAACTATTTTGGGCAAAACAATTCTTTAATCATTTTGCCCAAAACGGTTTTGCCATAGCTTTTTGCTTAAAAACTAAAGATCACACTTTTAATGGAATAACCATTTCCCAAAGTCAATTCAGGTTGAAATATGCAAGAGATCATTTCTTATCTCGAAGAGAATAAAAGCCGTTTTCTGCTCGAGCTCAAAGAGTTCTTGGCCATTCCCAGCGTCAGCACCAAACCGGAAAACAAACAGGACGTGCGGCGCTGCGCCGAATGGATAGCTCAGCATTTGACGGCTCTTGAAATGCAGAATACTCGAATTTATGAGACCGCTGGCCATCCGATCGTGTACAGCGAATGGTTGGGAGATCCTGCGCAGCCGACGGTTCTGCTTTATGGGCACTACGATGTTCAACCCGCCGAGCCGTTCGAGCTTTGGACTTCTCCTCCTTTCGAGGCCACCATACGGGATGGCAACCTTTTTGGCCGCGGCGCCACAGATGACAAGGGGCAAACTTTTATTCATTTCAAGGCTCTTGAAGCATATTTGAAAACATCTAAAAAGTTGCCGATCAATCTCAAGCTGATGCTGGAAGGTGAAGAAGAAATCGGCAGCCCGCATTTGGCTCCTTTCATTGAAACACAACAAGAGCTTCTGAAAGCCGATCTGGCGGTGATTTCGGACACGCCATTTTTTGCGCGAGGGGTTCCATCCATCTGTTATGGACTGCGAGGAATCGTGTACGTGCAGCTCGAAGTGGTGGGGTCGAATCGCGATCTCCATTCCGGCTCTTATGGCGGCGCTGTGCACAATCCGATTCAAGCGCTGGCAGAGATCATTGCGCAATTGCATGACAAGAATGGGAGAATAACAATTCCTGGATTCTACGATGAGGTCCGGCAACTCACCAAGAAAGAACGAGAGGCCTATCGCGAACTGCCGTGGAGCGAAGCGAAGTATGCAAAAGATCTCGGCGTCAGGCAACTTCACGGTGAAAAGGGCTACACGACATTGGAACGAGTGTGGGCCAGGCCAACTCTGGATTGCAATGGCATCTGGGGTGGGTATACCGGCGAAGGGGCAAAAACGGTGATTCCGTCGTGGGCCTCAGCGAAAATTTCAATGCGCCTTGTTCCCGATCAGCAACCCGAAAGAATCGCGCGAGCGTTCGAAAAGTTTATCAAAAAGATCGCGCCCAAGACCGTTCACGTGAGCATTGAATGTCTCAATCTTGGCGAGCCGGCGACGATGCCTATCGATAGCCCAGGCGTCAAAGCGGCGATGGCGGCGCTCAAGAAGGGTTTTGGAAAGAAACCGTTGTACCAACGTGAAGGCGGCTCGCTTCCCGTCGTCACCCACTTCAAAAAAATTTTAGGGCTGGATACCGTGCTGCTCGGCTTTGGGCTGCCAGATGAGAATGCGCATGCGCCGGACGAGTTTATCAATCTCGATAATTTTTTCGGCGGCATGAAAACCATAGCGCATTTTTATGATGAGCTTGCACGGCAACTAAACAAAAGATAACCGTCTGAACGCTATGTCTCGCGAGCTTGAAAAGATCTCACAACTTTTAAAAAATCTACGCAACAAGCGTCCGGACGGTGAATAGGTATTAATTTCTTAACCCAAAAGAGCAATATATGATCGCACGACTATGGCGAGGCCGCACGATCTCATCACAAGCAGATGAGTACTTTGAGTATTTGAAGAAAACGGGGTTGCAGGACAGTCGGAGCACAAACGGCAATCAAGGAGTGTATATTCTTCGGCGCCTCAAAGATGGCGAAGCCGAGTTTCTGTTTTTATCGTTGTGGGAATCCCTCGAGGCGATCAAGCGGTTTGCCGGTGATGATTACGAGAAGGCCAGATACTATCCTGCAGACAAAAATTTCTTGCTTGAAATGGAGCCGACTGTCAGCCATTACGAAATTCTCGCCAAATGAACATGTTGCGTTTTTATGGAAAGCATGAGGATATTTTCCCCTTAAAAGAGCCTGCCGAATCAAATGCCGAACGGTGAAAAAATCAACTGCCTTTTGTGTCTTTCTCATCCGTTGAATAGTTCATCATCCCCAGCAGCTCGCGCAAATTCCTTTTGAGTTCGATGATGAGATCGTCGCGGCGCAGTTGCTCGAAGGAAAGGTTCATCTGCTCACCGACGTGGCGAAGCTGCTGCAAACGCTGGCGGGCCCCTTCAATGGTATATTTGTCTTCATAGAGCAGGCGCTTGATGAGAAAGATGAGCTTGACGTCGTCGAGGTTATAGGTGCGATTGCCGGCGCGGTTTTTCTTGGGGCGCAGCTCGGCAAACTCGGTCTCCCAATAGCGCAAAACGTAGGCTTTGAGCGAGGTGATCCGGCTGACTTCGCTGATGGAGTAGTAGAGTTTTTTGATTTTTTGGTCTTTCACTACAGTTGGCCGGTTCGCTGGTTTGCCAGTTTGCCCGTTTTCTTTATTTTTACATTAATTTAAATTACGAGTTTGTAAATATCAAGACATTTTTTTTGATTGCTCCCGAGACAAACCGGCAAACGGGTCAACCGGCTAACCGCCTAACGCTTTTCACTATCACCGTGCCCAGCGCAAACGCACTGATGGCGCGCTGCCGCCAATATTGCCATTGGGAGTCCGGCGGCGCTTCCACGCGCTGCCGGAAGCTGCGCATCGAATCCCACAAATAAACGCCGCGACGAGAAATGATTGCGGATTGCGGATTGCGGATTGCGGATTGTGGGTTTCCGCTGGATAAATCGCCACTTCCCAAAATCGACACCGAGGTGTAACCGGCTTCATGCGCGGCGCAGTAAACGCGCTGGTCGCCACGGCCGAAGGGCAACGACAAATGCGCCACCGGTGCTTGCAAATGCTCCTGTAAAATTTGGCGGGAGAGCGAAAGATCGCGGCGCAATTGCCGGTCGGAAAGCGCCGGCAGATAATCGTGATTCAAGGAATGGCTGCCGATTTCCCAGCCGGATTGCATTAATTCACGCAATTCGCCCCAATCAAGGTGCTGAAAACGTGGCAGGAAAAATTTAACGTCCCACAAGTTGGGCCGGCCGACGTAACCGGCAATGGCGAAAACCGTGGCGCTGAAATGATAGCGTGAAAGAATCGGCAGGGCATATTGCACGAGCGAGCGATAGCCGTCGTCAAACGTGATCACCACGCGCTTTTCAGCCGCAGCGTGATCACGCTGGAGATACTCGGAGAGCGAAAGCGAGCGATAGCCGGATTCGGCCAGCCAGGCGATTTGTTTTTCAAACCGCTTGGGGGTGATCCAGGCAATACCGGCATCCATGCGCCGATCAATGAGATGATAAGCGAGAACGGGAGGCAGCATGGCAGAAAAAAGGATTATTGGATTGGTGGATTATTGGAGTAATGGGTTGTCAAAGTTTTCCAATACTCCATCGATCCAATAATCCATCAATCCGTTTTTACAGCACTTCTTCCAGCGGCGCGTAAGGCAAATTGAACGCTTCAGCGACGCCTTTGTAGGTTACGTGACCGCGCACGATGTTGACGCCCATCGCCACGGCGCTGGATTCCTGCACGCATTTGGGGTAGCCGTTGTTGGCAATGAGAATCGCATAAGGCAGCGTGGCGTTGGTCAGCGCCACGGTCGAGGTCATCGGCACCGCGCCGGGCATGTTCGCGACGCCGTAATGAATGACGCCCTCGACTTCAAATGTCGGGTTCTCGTGCGTGGTGGGATGAATGGTCTCGACGCAACCACCTTGATCGACGGCGACATCGACAATGACCGAGCCTTTCTTCATCAGCCTCAGCATATCGCGCGTCACCAAGCGCGGCGCTTTGGCGCCGGGAATCAGCACACCGCCGACCACCAAATCCGCCTCGGAAACGGCCTTGCGAATATTGGCCGGGTTGGACATTACCGTCGACACATTTTTTGGCATCACGTCGTCAAGATATCGCAAGCGCTCGAGGCTGATGTCGAGAATCTCCACGCGGGCGCCGAGGCCGGCGGCAATCTTCGCCGCGTTGGTTCCGACGATGCCGCCGCCGAGAATCGCGACGCTCGCCGGCTCGACACCGGGCACGCCGCCGAGTAAAATACCTTTGCCGCCGTACAATTTTTCCAGGCAGCGCGCGCCTTCCTGGATCGACATGCGGCCGGCCACTTCACTCATCGGAATTAACAACGGCAGCGCCCGATCCGGCGTTTGCACGGTTTCATACGCAATGGCGATGCATTTCGATTTGATCACGGCTTCCGTCAGCTCGCGCGAAGCCGCAAAATGAAAATAGGTAAAAACGATTTGTCCTTCGCGCAGCAGTGAATATTCCGCCGGCAGCGGCTCTTTGACCTTCATAATCATATCCGCCACGCCATAAATTTCCGCCGGATCATCGATGATTTTGGCGCCGGCAAGCCTGTAATCACCATCTGGGAAACCGCTGCCGACGCCCGCGCCCTTTTCCACGAGAATTTCATGTCCCTGCGCTCTGAGCAATTCGGCTCCCACCGGGATGAGCGCGACGCGATTTTCGTTGGTCTTGATCTCTTTGGGTACGCCGATCTTCATTCCATCCTCCCTCGTTAGTAGGTTAGAAACAAAACTTCGGCCGGAAACATTGATCTTTCACAACCAACTATTCAAATCTTTATTCGTTGCCGTTCTTTTTTCATTGCAAAATTTATTTTGCCTCCATTGCGTAATTCGCCGGCCGGATGATCGTCGAGGTCATCCGCTCGTCGGCAAACAAGTCTTGCGCGAGCTGGTTGATCTGCTCGGCGGTGACGCTGGCAATGCCGGCGCACACTTCGTCCAACGTCACATATTCGCCGAGGTAAATCTCCATTTTGGCCAGGCGCGACATCCGGCTGCTCGTGCTCTCGAGCCCGAGCATCAAGCTGCCTTTGAGCTGATTGATGGTGCGCTCAAGCTCGCCGGCGGAAACATGCTCTTCACGCAACCGGCTCAATATCTGGCGCAGCAGCGCTGTGGCTTGCTCGGCGCGCTCGGGATCCGTGCCCAGGTAAACGCCGAACACGCCGGTGTCCAGCAAGAAATCTTGAAACGAAAAAACCGAATAAGCCAATCCGTGTTGCTCGCGAATGGTTTGAAACAGGCGCGAGCTCATGCCGCCGCCCAACAGCGTGTTGAGCACCAGCAAAACGAATTTGCGCGGATCGTCGAAGCGCAAGGCGAGCGTTCCCAAACAGATGTGGGTTTGGCTGCACTTATCCTCGGTGACGGAGTTGGGCATTGATTTGGCCGATGGCGGCAACACCACGCGGGCGCCGTTGTTCGGCAAGGCATTAAAGCGTTCTCCGACTTGCGCGACGAGATCGGCGTGATCCACATTGCCGGCCGCGGCTACCAGCAGACGATTCTGTGCATAGTGCCGCTGGATATAATCAAGCTGTTGCTCGCGCTGCAGCGCCGTAATGATATCGCGGGTGCCGAGTGTGGAAAAACCCAGCGCGTGCTGCGGAAACAGATCGCGCATGAAAAGATCTTGAATCCAATCTTCCGGCGTGTCTTCAACGGAATTGATCTCTTCGATAATGACGGATTTTTCCTTAGTCATCTCGTCGGGATCGAAAACCGACTCGGTCAGCATGTCGGCGAGCACGTCGATGGCGAGAGGCAAATGCTCGTCCAAAATGTGCGCGTAATAGCAAGTCAGCTCTTTGCCGGTAAATGCATTCAAATGGCCGCCGAAGGCTTCCAGGCTTTCGGCAATGTCGCTGGCTTTGCGGCGCTTCGTGCCCTTGAACATCATGTGCTCGATGAAATGGGAAATGCCGTTCTCTTCCGGCAGCTCGTCGCGCGTGCCGGTTTGCACCCACACGCCGAGCGAAACCGAACGCACGTGGGGAATATATTCGGAGACGATGCGCAATCCCCCCGGCAGGACGGTTTTTTTATGGTCAGAGTTGTCGATAGGTTTTTGCATGTTTGATTCAGGCTACCGCGTATTCAGTATGTTGTCGAACTTCGGGAGTATAAAATCCCAATACAATCTGATCTTTGGGAATGCCCGCGGCTACCAATTCGTTGGCAATTCCATGTTCTGTACCGTCGCGCTGAATCCACACCTTGCCATTTATTATGTCGATGTGGATAAGGCAACCGTGTATACGTTTGACTTTTTGCCAGCCGATAGACACCACCATATAACGGTCAGCTTCGCGGTCAAAAATGGTTTCGTTTTGAATATTGCCGTAGGCGTACTGCAGTCGGACGTAATCCGATAGCACGTTTTGAATAATCTCGCGATAGGTATTTAAGGTATCCATTTCAAAATCACCTCCGTTTGCGGGTTGAAAACGATGAGCCGCAACCGTTGATTCTCCGTTCTGCGCCCAGATCGACATATAAATCTTTGGAACCCCATCTGAGAAGCAAGGGGTCATGCGTGATATTCCAACCGTCTTTGATCAACGCGTTTTTAACGTTGTAATGATAAATGTCTCTGGCTGACATATTGAATACCTCAGAAATTTCTTGAGCGTCATCCCACACCTCGGCCGCGCTCATAACTTTGGCGTTAGGCTCGTGCGCTGATTTACGTTTCATTTTCCGAACCTTGCTTCGTCATTGCACAAACTTGCTGAATGATGAAGTCATTGACTGACACAACGCGCAACACCGTAAACCAGAAGGCTGGCTCCACAACAATGTCATTCAGAAGAAATCCTCGACCTGCGGCAGGACAGGAATTCTTACAGAATGACACTGTTGCAAACAGGCCAACCAGCTAACCGGCCAACGGTCTAACGAGCCAACGCTTTAGTTGCCTCGCCGCGGCGGCGCGCCCGACCCCGATCCTGAGCCTGACTGTGGCAACAAGGCTTTCCGGCTCAGTTTCAGTTTGCCGCCATCGGCGACCTCGAGCAGCTTCACCGTCACTTCGTCGCCCATGCGCAAAACATCTTCGACGCGGTTGATGCGGCGGTGCTCGATCTCCGAAATGTGCAGCAAGCCTTCGCGGCCCGGCATGATTTCCACAAAGGCGCCAAATTCCTTGATGCCCTTGACGATGCCCTTGTAAGTTTTGCCGACTTCCGGCTCCGCCACCATGCCTTGGATGATGTCTCTCGCCATGTGTACGGCTTCCGGATCGACCGCAGCCATCGTCACCGTGCCATCGTCGTTGATGTCGATCGTCGCGCCGGTGCGCTCGATAATCTCGCGAATCGACTTGCCGCCTGGGCCGATGACCAAGCCGATGCTGTCCACCGGAATTTTAATGGAGATAATTCTCGGCGCGTATTTCGAAATTTCCGGCCGTGATTTGTCCAAAGTTTGATTCATGATATTGAGAATGTGCAGCCGCGCCATACGCGCGCGCTCCAACGCCTCGGCCATAATCTCTTGCGATAAGCCTTCGATCTTAATATCCATCTGAAATGCCGTAATGCCCTTCGCAGTGCCGGCGACTTTGAAATCCATATCGCCGAGGTGATCCTCGTCGCCGAGGATGTCCGTGAGCACCACGGTTTTGTCGCCTTCCCTGATCAGACCCATGGCAATTCCGGCGACCGCGTCTTTGACCGGCACGCCGGCGTCCATCAGCGCGAGCGAGCCGGCGCAAACCGAAGCCATCGACGAGGAGCCGTTCGATTCCAAAATATCCGAGACCACGCGCACGGTATAGGGAAAAACGCCGTCGTTCGGAATCACCGCTTTCAAGGCGCGCTCCGCGAGATTGCCGTGGCCGATCTCACGACGTCCCGGCCCGCGGAAGGGCCGAATCTCGCCGACGCTGAAAGGCGGAAAATTATAATGGAGCATGTAGCTCTTGTAAAATTCACCTTCAAGCTCGTCCATCTTTTGCTCGTCGATTTTCGTGCCGAGCGTGGTGACCGCCAATGCCTGCGTTTGGCCGCGCGTAAACACGCAGGAGCCGTGGACGCGCGGCAACGCCGCCACTTGACAAGTGATCTCGCGGATATCCTGCGGCCCGCGGCCATCCAAACGCCGGCTCTGGCTCACGATCATATCGCGAACAAGCTGCTTTTCAATTTTATAAAAAATGTCGGAAATCAGCGGTGTGCTTTCCGGAAAATCCGCTTGCAGAGCTTCACTGGTGGTGTCGCGCAATTGTTTGAGCGCATCGTGGCGTTTTTGTTTATCCGGCTCGCGCAAGTGCTGGCGCGTGGTGTCCTTCACCATGGCGGTAACACGTGCTTCGAGGCCTGCCGGCAAAGTCATGGGAACGACTTCACGCTTCGGCTTGGCTATCTCGGCGGCAACAGCTTTTTGCACGGCGATGAGCTGGCGCGCCGCTTCATGACCGAAACGCAACGCCGCCACCATGTCGGCTTCGCTGATTTCTTTGGCCTCGCCTTCCACCATGACGATCGAATCTTCAGAGGCGGCCATCACGATGTCCAAATCGCTTTGCTCGACCTCGGCGTGTGTCGGGTTGGCGATCAACTTGCCTTTGACGCGCGCCACCCGCACGCCGGCGACCGGCCCGGCCCAGGGAATATCCGACAGCAGCAAAGCCATCGAAGCGCCGGTGATGCCGTGAACATCCGGATCGTTCTCTTTGTCCGCCGACAAGGCCGACACCATCACTTGCACTTCGTTGGCAAATTCATCCGGGAACAACGGCCGGATGGAACGGTCGATCAAACGGCTGCACAGCACTTCATTTTCACTTGGCCGGCCTTCGCGCTTAAAAAAACCGCCGGGAATCTTTCCGGCGGCATAAGCTTTTTCGCGATAGTCAACAGTGAGAGGAAAAAAATCGACCTCTTCCGAAGCTTCTTTCGCGCCGACAACCGTGGCCATGACGATGGTATCGCCAAAGCGCACCCAGCACGAACCGTGCGCCTGTCTCGCGACGTGGCCGGTTTCAATGCTGAATTTCTTTCCGTTTAATTCTGTTTCCTTGATACTTCGCATAAAATACACTCCTGAAATTAAATGTTGCTGGTTGCCGGATGCTCGTTGCTCGCCGTGCTGCAGTGACGGGCGGGTTCAATGATCAACCCTCGGCGTGTCATTCCGGAGGAATCTTCCTGCAATCTGCGGCAAATATTATTTTGCCGCTATGAAAAAAGATTCTTCCAGAATGACATTCGGGTTGAAATTGCCCATCCGTCGCCGGGTTGCCACTGTTACGTGTTGTTAGTTTTTAAGCTACCAGTAACAAGCAACCAGGAACCAGCATCAAGCATCAAGCATCCAGTTTATTCCGCTAACTCAGTTAGCGTGGTGAATAGTTTATCTGCATCTTCTTTTTTGATCTCGACCACCGCCGGGCTATTCGCCGCTTTGGCGTAAACGCGGTCGCCTTTTTCTTTGCCGATCAAAACCCTGGCCGCTTCGCTGCCTTTTTGTTTGATCGTCACGATCGCGCGCGGCTGGTCGAGGCCGTATTTTTTCAGATCCGCGGCCTGTTCGTCAACGAAAGCGGCCGCTTCCAAGCTCGAAAGCCCGCCGGTGATATTCGAAACCTTCCAGCTTTTCGCTTTGCGGTTTTGATGTGAAGTGATCTGCCAATTGTTGCTCGTGTCTTTCTCGCAAACCATCTTCAACGTGTCGGCGTAATTCAACTCCACGTAGTCGGCATTCCAGCTCTCAAATTGCGCCAGCTTTTTATTGCGCAGATCCATGGTGCCAACGTTAAGATCCTTGACGATACTGGTGTCGATTTTGAACACCTGCGGCCGCGCCGGATCGTGCGCGTAATTGTGGCCGCCGTCTTTTTTGCCGAAGCTAATCGATTTCTGCGCATCGTTGGCGCCGAAGAACACGGTAAACTCATAGTTCGGTTTATCCAGGCCATACTGCTTGGCGTCACTCATTTGCTCCGCAGTAAATTCCGCAATCTTGCCATAGCGGACGCGGCTGAGAATACTGGAGATTTTGGATTCGTCCGCCGCGGTTTTGATCGGCGCCAGCATCTGCCATTTGCCGTCTTCCTTTTTAAGCTCGAAATTGGTGCTCGGCGTCTTCAACAGCATCCGGTTCACCTCGCTCGTCTCGAACGTCAGCAAATCCTTGTTGCGCCAATCCAGCAAAGATTTTTTGGCGTTATCCGCCAAGCCCTTCGCGGTGAGAACCACTTCCGGATCGTGATTCACGCGCGCGTACACCGCTGTCGAAGTGGCGTTGCTGTCGCCGAGATAAAGCGTGTCTTGCTCGCCTTTTTCGTGGAGCACGATCAGCTCGGTGCGCGCCGGATCGAGGCCATAATTGGGATGCTCGGCGGCGGAAGTCGCAATCTCCTCGCGGTCACGCTTCGCCGATTCGAGTGAAGACAGCAGCGAGTTGACCGTGCCTTCGTCGGCTTGATATTGCACCGGCGCCGTCAACTCCCATTTGCCGCCGGACTTTTTTAATTCAACGCCATCCGGCTTCAGCGTGATCGCGGCAACCGAATCTTTCTTGATATCCACCAGCTTGCCGGCGGCTTCTTTCTCCTTTTCCCGTTTTTCGCCGCCCTTGATTTCGTAAAAATAAACATAGGCGGCAACCGCCGCAGTAAGAACCAAAAGCATCAAGGTATTGCGGAATTTCATCTTTTCTGCTCTCCACTCCTTTTGTCATTGAATGCATATTCGAGCGGCACAAAAAACTCTCCATAAATTTAAAACTGTAAAGCCGCGAGTTTCTTGTGTCCGGCTCCAAACAAACTTAGGTCATTTGTTTATGTTTCGTCATGGAGCTTTTTTTTTGCTTTCTTCCTCGGCTTCCATTTTTATTGTCGAGCTTCTGCTCCAGTTCGGCGCGGCTAATCGTTTTCTCCTTGCGCCACTTTTCGACAAGTTTCCAAAATTTGTCGCTGCTCCCTAACTGCAATTGTTCATCATCCATCCCCTCGACGCTGACAATAAGCGCAACGGGCTTGCCGTTGCGAGTAATGACAACGCGCTCGTGCCGGACATCTTTGATACACACTTCTAAAGTCGTATGTTCAAGTCCTATCGTTTTCATAATATTTCCTCCGTTGTTTTATGCGGTGGCTTGTGTCGAATCGCACGAATATTCACGACCAATGCCGCCTCATCCACATCGTAGAAAACGCGATATTCACCAATGCTCAACTCCCAAATAGGTTCTACATGCTCCCATGGTGGAATCAAACCGACAATAGGTTTTCGGTGTTTTGTCTTAACCGTTGGCGCGTACTTTAGCTGTTTATCGATACTATTCAAGATTTGTTTGCGCGTATAAGGACGCAAATTCTTCAAATTATTGGCAACGGTTTTACTCGCGTATTCAATTTTATACATAAGCTGAAATGCCGCCAGCAGTCACAAGAACAGGCTCACCAGCATGGATTACCGTCCTCTGCTTGCTCTCGTTGCTTACACGTTTGAATACAGCGCCAAATGTGTCATCAATTGACTGCCACAACGTACTCTGTAAACATTGGCCGACGTTTTCGTGCACGTTTGGCAGTCTCGATGAGTTCATGAACTGTGGCAATAAGCTCGTCAACCGTCTCAGGTGTAAAGGATGCATCTCCATCTTTTGGGCATACCCAAGCGGAGACGTTAGGAACTCGAATCGAAATTTCCTCATCAGTATACTCGAAGGCGGTTGAACGCCATTCTTTTAAAACATTGTGTTGACCACAACTAGGTGCAGGTTTATCTGTCATAAGCTAATTTCTCCGACGTTTGCGACGTGTGAAGTCAGGTTTTTCCCACTGTTGCACCGCATGTGCTTTGGCAAGATAATTACCTGCTTTTACTCGCTCGCGAATGGTTTCGATATCCACCCGTTATTTTCCTCACAATGATTAGCGGCTTTACGTGATTTTTTTTCTGTATAATTTTGGCTCGTCCACGTTGGGTTGCAGACGAGCCGTCTGCCTTACCGCCGTTTCACATAAACCGCAATCGCCGCACCGAAGGCTGAAATCGGCATTAGGCCGTCGTTTATATTTACCCATCAAGAACTTGGCAAGATTAGGTGCTTACTTCAAGCGTGCCATATTTTTTCGCTGCTTCTGCTTTTTGCTTCCGCAACGCAGTAGATCGTTCTTGCCAAAATCTCAATTCTTCAGCGATGGTAAGGCCCGAGATTTTTTCTCGAACTTTTTCCGCACCTTGATGTTTCATCGCCACACAATCCAATTTAGTCTTCATATTTCATCACCTCCAATGGTGAATAAATTGCAATTTGGTTATAACCATGCAAGATGTTAACGGCATTATAGAGCGGTATTTTCTGATAATGAACGATGTGTTTAAAGTTCCAACTCACGATTATTGTGCAATCTGAAACCGTAGCCAGTGCGACGTGAAGAGCATCGTTGCTATACTTTGCCGAAACAATTTTTGCATCCAGATAGGCCTGTCGAAGCTTTAATGCTTCCTCGGTAATGTCGATTATTTCAGCATACGGAAGCATAGTACCAAAAAGGTCTTTCACCTCCTGGGGTGCCGGCGCTATTTCTTCCTGTACTACGGCTGAAGTAACCAAAGCGAATTGATCATCCTTGATCTGATCAAAGAAATCTTGACTCGCTCTTTGGAACTCATTATCAAAAACACCGCCGAAAACGGAAGTATCAACATAAACTCGTTTCATAGTAGTTTCTCGTCATCACTTGAGTTTGTAGTCTTTGCCTCCGCGAGACGAATGTTCCGTCTTGCGAAACTAAGAGAGGCGCAAGTAAACTACTCTGCCTTACCGCCGTTTCACATAAACCGCAATCGCCGCGCCGAAGGCTGCCAGCGGCAGCAGGAAAAGGCTGACGAGCAAAATCACTTTCGAGCCGGAAGCGGTCAAGCTAATGCGGCGGTCTTCCGGATTTTTCGGCGGAATGGCAATCAAGTCTTCTTCCTCGGCCAGCCAGCTTAACGCATTCATGAAGAGATCGCCATTTTTCTGAAAACCGAAAAGATAATTGGAAGCAAAATCGGAATCGCCGAATACCACCAAACGGCTGCTTTTAGAGCCATTCGACCCAGTGCCGTCGGAAGCGGCGCTTCTCGTAGCGGCGACGCCGAGGGGAAGCGGGCCGCGACGCTCCGTGGGATCCGGCTTGACACGACCGCTGCGCAGCTCTTCCATATCCGTTTCGCCCCAACTGTTGGACGAAGTGTTGGCGAACGCCTCGACGGTTACGCCCGCTGGCTTTTCACTCATGATCGTCAAAGAGCGCGTGTTCGGATAGGCCGTCATAAAACTGCCAAACTTTTCCGTGATCGCATGCTTGGAATAACCGGTGACCACCGGCATATCCGGCCCGCCGCCAAAAAGTTGGCCGATGCCGGAAAAATCGAGAATGAAATCATTCTCCGGCTGAATACCGTATTCCGCGAGAATTTCATCAAAAGCAGGTGCAGGATCGGGTTCGAGCAAAAACATCGCCGCGCCGCCTTTGTTAAGATAGTTTTTCACCTTGTCGATTTCCGGCGGCAGAAATGGCGTTCTGGCGCCGGCCACCAGCAACAAGGAGCAATCTTGTGGCACGCCGGCGGTATCGATCAGCGATACCGTTCCGATTTCGTAGTTTTTGTCTTTGATGGCTTTCTGCGCGATGCTCATCCCCAGGCGTTCTTCGCTATCGCTGGCTTTTTCACCGTGGTTGGTGGTGAAATAAACTTTCTTTTTTTTATCGCGCGTGACTTTGATGATGGCGTTGGTCATGTCCTCTTCGGTGGCCGTGGTGATCTTCTCGTCCTGGCCGCGATAGGAAAAGACCGTGGTGCTGTAAGCCGTCACGCCGTAGCGTCGCGCCATGTCCGGCTTTTTGTCCGGATCGACAAATTCGTATTTGAATTTTGGCGTCACCGCGGCAAACTCCTTGAACTGATCGGCAATGCGCTCCTGCTCTTGGGCATTATAAAAAGCAAAGACGCGCAAATCCTCTTGCAGATTCGTCAAAACTTTTTTGGTTTGATCCGAAAGGCTGAATTGGCGCGCCGCCGTGGTGTCTTTTCGCCAGGAATGCTTGCCGGCGATATAATTGCCGAAGCCCAACAAGCCGAGAACCAAAACGCACATCAACACCGCGTTGGCCGTTTGCAAAGCGCCGCGGCTGGTCACAAAATCAATGATCGCTTTGAAATTGAAAACGGCGTAAAAAATCAGCAGGACGCCGCCGACCGCGAGAGGCGCTATCTCCTGCCATTGCCACACCGCTCTGACGTAATGAATCAAAAGACCGGCGGCAATTAAAATCAAACCGAAAATGCCTGCTTGGGCACTGTATTTTTTCATCGCGCTCCTCTCCATCGAGCAGATTCAACCGTGACGTAGGTGAGAAAAATTCCGCCAAACATAAAGCTCAAATAGTAAATGAGATGCTTGGTGTCAATAATGCCTTTGGAAAAATCATCGAAATGCTCAATCGGCGAAATGCTGGAGAAAAACTGCGCCAGCGTCGGGCCGCTAAAATTGGCCAGCCAGCCCAAGGCCAGGATTGACACGTTGACGGCGAACGCGCTGACAAAGGCGATAATCTGATTTTCCGTGAAGGCGCTGAACAAAAGTCCGAGCGAAATAAAGCAGCCGCCGACGAGCAGCAGCCCGAGATAACCGCTGAGAATCGGCATCAGCTCCGGATTGCCAAAGAAGAACAACAGGCCGACGAACACGCCTGTCGCCAGGAGCATCACCAGATAAAACACCAATGCTGAGGCGAATTTTCCCAGCGTGATTTGCCAGTTGGTGAGCGGCGAAGTGGCGAGCAGCTCCATCGTGCCTTGCCGCTTTTCTTCGGCAAACAGCCGCATGGTGAGGCCGGGCATCAGAAACAGGCCGATGATCGCGATGTTATGCAGCAATGGGCGGATCGCCATCATATTGACGTTGACCGGCTGCGGCGCCTGGCGATATTGTTGCGCCATCATCATCGACTGCATGCTGATGCGGTCGAACCAGTTGATGATATTATAGAAGAACAAGCCGGTGGCCACGATGAAAAATCCGAGCACGACGTAAGCCACGGGCGAGAGAAAATAGCTTTTCAGCTCGCGTTCGAGAATGGCAAGAAAATTTTTCATGCCGCGACACCTCCTTCTTCCGTTGTCAAATTAAGAAAGACTTCTTCAAGCGTAAAATCTTTGGCGCGGAGCTCCAACAAGCCCCAGCCGTTTTGCACCACGGCCTGCGCCAATTCGCGGCGAACGTCGCGGCCGGGCTCGCACTCGATCTCGTAGCGGTTGATACCATCAGCGGCATCATCACGCTTGACTTTCTTGACGCCGCTCACACTCGACAGTTTGTCGCGTACCGGCGCATTCGGACCGTCGACTTGCACGACCAGGCGTTCGGCGCCGCGCTTGCGTTGCGTCATATTCGCGATCGTATCTTGCGCCACGACGCGGCCGCGGTTGATGATCACGGCGCGGTCGCACGTCATCTCGACTTCCGGTAGGATGTGCGTGCTGAGAATGATCGTATGATTGCCGGCCAGGCTTTTGATCAATCCGCGTACTTCTTTAATTTGGTTCGGATCGAGGCCGATGGTTGGCTCGTCGAGAACCAGCACGTCGGGATTGTGTACCAACGCTTGCGCCAAACCAACGCGCTGCTTGTAGCCTTTCGAGAGCTTGCGGATCACCCGGTCTTGCACGTCGGCAATCGCGGTCTTTTCCATCACCTCGTTGATCCGGCTCTTGCGGTCGCGGCCATCCACGCCTTTGATTTTGGCGACGAAACTCAGATAGGATTTGACGCTCATGTCCATGTAAACCGGCGGCTGTTCCGGCAAGTAACCAATGCGTTTGCGGACTTCCATGGATTGGGTAAAAACATCGTACCCGGCAACTTTGGCCGTGCCGCTGGTCGCCGGCATGTAGCAGGTCAAAATCCGCATCGTGGTCGTCTTACCCGCCGCATTCGGCCCGAGAAAGCCGAGAATTTCTCCTTTTTCCATTTCAAAGGAGACCTCCTGGATAGCCGGAGTTCGTCCATAATAACGGGTTAGATTTTGAACCTGAATCACTTCTATTCTCCTTAAAAAGTTAGTTTAATAACTTTCCATATTTACGTAGTCCCCGCCCCTTGTGGGCGGCTGTCAACGCCGATGAATTCGGAGTTTCAAAAGCGCCCCACAAGGGGGCAGGACTACAACAAACTTACCGGCGAATGCTAAGATCTGCGATGATCGCGCGATAGCGCTTGATCTCCGTTTTCACGAGATAATCCAACAGGCGGCGGCGCTGGCCGACCATTTTCAACAGCCCGCGACGAGAATGGTGGTCTTTGGGATTTTTGTCGAAATGGCCGGTGAGGCTGTTGATGCGCGCCGTCAGCAAAGCGATTTGCACTTCGGGTTTGCCGCTATCCTTCTCGCTGGCGCCGTACTTTTTGACCCATTGGGAGGTTTCAGCTAATGTTAAAGGCATACATCACTCCAAAATTGTTTAAGATTCGATTTTGCTGGAACGCCGAACCAGGCGCTCCAATTTGATTCAGACGACCAATATCTCACAAAAGTTGTATAGTATAATTAACTTCAATCTATCCCTTAAATGTCATTCTGAAAGAATCTTTTTTGTGGCAACGATTATTTTTGAATTGAAAAAAAGATTCCTACGGAATGACAGTTTTGACGCTCACGCCAGAACCGCCGACGTCCTTTCCAGAATTTGATAACTCGCCGCTTTATCCTGCTGCAACTGCGCCATCAACGCTTGCGGCGATTCGAATTTTTGCTCATTCCGCAGCTTGGCGGCAAAATGAATCATCAAATTCGCGCCGTATAAATCGCCGGAAAAATCGAGCACGTGCACTTCGAGCGAACGCTCCGTCATTCCGAACGTTGGGCGATAACCGATATTCATCATGCCGGGATATTTCCTTTTGAGCTTCTCACTCTCAACCCAAACTGCGTACACGCCATTTGCCGGCACCAACTTTTTGTCATCATTTGGTGCCACATTCGCAGTCGGAAATCCCAAAGCTTTGCCGCGGCCATCACCTGCCGTGACGATGCCGCTCAAACTATAAGGCCGGCCGAGATAGCGCGCGGCTTTTTCCACTTCGCCATCCAGCAACGCTTCGCGGACGCGCGTGCTGCTGAGCGTCACGCCATTCATTTCATACGGCGGCACTTCGTAAACGGAGAAATTCAGCTCTTTTCCCATCCGTTCCAACGTGGCAAAGTCGCCTTCACGGTTTTTGCCGAAGCCGTGATCGTGGCCGATCACGATCGCCTGCATGCCGAGGCGCTGCCAGAGAATCTCGCGCACAAAAGTCTCCGAAGGCGTTCGCGAGAATTGCAGCGTAAATGGAATAACGACGAGACGATCAATGCCGGCTTGGCGTAGCAGCGCGATTTTCTCTTCGGTGGTCGTCAGAATTTGCACCGGCGGTTTGTCCGGGCGCTGCAAAACCACTTGCGGGTGCGGATCGAAGGTGACGACCGTCGCGCTTCCCTGCCGGGCGCGCGCTTTCTGTTTTAATTCAGCCAGAATCGCTTGATGGCCACAGTGCAGACCGTCAAAAGTTCCCACTGTAATGACGCTGCGGGGATCGCATTGTACTTGCTCGAGACTGCGATAAAGCTGAGTGGCCATAATCAGTCGATAAGCTGCTTTGCGAATTGCTCGATGCTCAATGCCGAACTGGCGGCATATTGGCCGACGCGCGTTCGGCGCAATGTTTTGAGAAACGCGCCACAGCCAAGATCCTTGCCAAGATCACGCGCCAGCGCCCGAACGTAAGTGCCGCGGGAACAGACAACCTGAAAACCGATTTCCGGCAGCGCCACGTCGAGCACTTCAAAAGAATAGATCGTTACTTTTCGCGGCTCCAATTCGATCTGCTCGCCTTTGCGCGCCAGCTCGTAAAGCCGTCGCCCGCCGCGTTTGAGCGCCGAAAACATCGGCGGCGTTTGCATGATCTCGCCCACGTAGCGCTGCACCGCCGGCTCGATTTGCTCGCGCGACAATTCCGGAACCGGATGCTGCGCAATGATTTTTCCGGTTACGTCGTGCGAGTCGGTTTCGACGCCAAGCTCGAAGGTGCCCTGATATTCTTTTTCCAGCCCCATCAGGGCATCAACCTGTTTTGTGGCGCCGGCGAAACAGACCAGCAAAACGCCGGTCGCAAACGGATCCAGCGTGCCGGCATGCCCGACTTTCTTGACGCCGGTCATGCCGCGGAGTTTATTGACGACGTCGAAGGAAGTCCATCCAACCGGCTTGTCGATGGCGACAATTTTGCCGGCGTTTAATTCAGCGCGGCGGATAATTTTATCGGGTTCTGCCACACAACATATTTGATTAAAATTTTACGCTGCTTCGAGCCGGCTCAAACGCTCCTGCACTTCCTTGTCGTGAATGGACTTGTCTTTTTTAAATTCGGCAAATTCTTCCTGCAATCTTTCAACGACCTCTTCGCGGGAAAATGAGCGTCGCTCGTTCCTTTCCAGCACAAGTCGTATGTGTTCCATTACATTTTGAAATAACAACGAGGTTTTTTTATATTCCTGAAAATCACTTTGGAATTTCTCGACACCGCTTTGGAATCTCTGGGTATCGTTTTTATATTCCTGAAACTCACTTTGAAATCTCTGGACACCGCTTTGAAATTTCTGGGCATCGCTTTTATATTTCTGAAACTCACTTTGAAATTTCTGGGTATCGCTTTGAAATTTCAACATCTCTTGGACAAAACGCCCAAACTTTTCGCGATCAGCCAATATATGTTTAAAAATGAAATCGCCGCTTTCTGGAATTTCTTTCACGAGCCAATTCCTCAGCTCGTCAAGCTTATGGGCAAGAGTTCGTCGTTCACCAGCTTCAGCCGCCAAACCATCTTCGATGCGCCTGCTTAACGCTCGCCGCTCTTGCGCAGCATCAGTAAATCCTTCTTCCATTCGCTTACTCAGCGCTTGTCGCTCCTGAGCAGCCGCTGCAAAGCCGTCTTCCATTCGCTTGCTGAGAGCCTGCTGCTCGTTGCGCATGGCTTCCTGATCTTTGCGCATGGCTCCCTGCTCGTTGCGCATGGCTTCCTGCTCGTTGCGCATGGCTCCCTGCTCTTTGCGCAAATCATCTTGCCCGTGCGTGAGCACGGCAAAGCCTTTATGCATTTGCTGCTCGATCGCATCGAGCCGTTCTACGATCTTGAGTAGAACCTCATTACTTGCCGGGTTATCAGGCATATTGAAGGCTCCTACATTGACTTTCACATTCAGTTGGCGAAATTTTGTGCCGTCTCGAGCCTGCTGATTCGCTGCTGCAAATCCCTTATGGCAGCGTCTTTGTCTAATCTATCTTTGGCAAATTCTGCAATGACCGTGTCTTTAGCCGATTTATCTTTTTTGAGATCTTCGATTTCTTTCTCTAAACGCGCGAGAATCTCTTCATCCTTGAGCATTCTTTGATCGTCCTTCTCCATCGCGCGCCGGATGCCATCCCAAATTTCCAACCATATTCTCTGCTGTTCGTCCCATCTCCGATCCATTTTTTGCTCGAAAGCCACTCTCTTTCGCGCCTCGTTTTCAACAACGCGTTGAAGATGTCCGAATGATTCCTGTGAGGCGTTATGAAATTCTTGCGCTTCTTGGCGTGCAGCTTGAATCTCGCCCGTGAATTTCTGATCGAGCTGACCAAGCCGTGTATTGACAGCTTGAATCTCGCCCGTGAATTTCTGATCGAGCTGATCGAGCCGTTCAAGAATCTTGCTCAAAAGCTCGTTGTTAGCCGGTGTGTCAGGCATAACATAATCCCTTCCTTATTTTGACAGCGGCGATAATTTAGCAAGCCTTTGCTCACGTTCTTCAAGCCAGCGCAGAACATTTTTCCAAAATTCCGTCACAGCCTCGAGATGTTGTTGCCTGCGCTCATAATAGGCGTCCCGCATTTGGTCTAACCGCTGATAGTGGCGGCAAATCTTGTCCTCAATCTCACGAAGCTCTGCGATCCTTTGCTCAATAGTCAGCTCGTCGGACATCGGCCTAGCTCCTTATGAAAGGCAATCACAGCTTTACAACACCTATCACCGCGCTGCGTCTTCTTCAAGGCTCATTCCGCCGGCGGCTCGTTCTCATGAATCTTTTTTATCAGATTTTCGATATTCTCCACATAATCAAGGGTGTCGTCGTAAAGAAATTGCAGGTCGGGAGCGTGGCGGAGGTTGATCTTGCGGGCAGTTTCAGCACGAATGAAGCGCGCGGCGCGTTTTAGGCCGTCGGCGGTGTTGCGGCGCTGCGGCGCATCGCCGAGCACGCTGAAATAAATGCGCGCATTTTTCAGGTCGTCCGAGAGCTTGACGCGCGTGATGGTTATCCTCCCGATGGCAGGATCTTTCAATTGCGTCGCAATGATTTCACTGATCACCTCCCGCAGCAGCTCCGCCACCCGCGTTGAACGTTTATAATCCATGTCAATAAATTTCCAACCGATGCTCGAGCACTTCCAGCCGGCCGTCGTTCTCGAGAAATTGCAAAATCTTGGTGAAAGCCTGATCCACAAACTTGCGCTCGTTGGTCACCAGCGCCAGGCCCAACGTCGAGCGCTGCCACAAATCGTTTTGATCGACTTCCGCGATCGAGACGTTGAACTTGTTCTGGATTTTGGCTTTCACGCTGCTGAGAACGAACCGCTTGGCTTTCAAAGAATCGCTTTCCGGCAGAAAAATTTCCACCTGACAGACGCCGACGAACATGGGGCGATAGAAACTCGTTTGCAATTAAAACGGACAAGCCTACGGCCGCAGGCAAAAGCTTTCACGCCAGGGTCCGCTTGGTTTTGATGATTTGATACGTTTCGAGAACGTCGCTTTCGTGAATGTCGTCATAAGATTCGAGGCCGAGCCCACACTCGAATCCGGATGCCACTTCGCGAACGTCGTCCTTCAAACGCCGCAGCGACGCAATCTTGCCGTCGAAAATCAGCTTGTCGTCGCGATAAAGCCGGATGTGATCGCTGCGCGTGATCTTGCCGGACTGCACGTAACAACCGGCCACGGTTCCGGCTTTGGGAACGCGGAAGATCTTGCGCACTTCGGCCGTGCCGGTGATCTGCTCGGAAATTTCCGGCTCCAACAAGCCTTCGAGCGCCGCCCTAACGTCATTGACGGCGTCGTAAATGATTTTGTAATTTCGAATGTCGACGTTTTCGCGCTCCGCAACGGCGCGCGCCTGCTGCGAGGCGCGAATGTTGAAGCCGATGATGATCGCATCCGAGGCCGCCGCCAACAACACGTCGGACTCGGAGATGCCTCCCACCGCCTTGTGAATCACCCGCACCGTCACTTCACTCGTCGAGAGCTTCAACAATGAATCACCCAGCGCCTCCACCGAGCCGTCCACATCGCCTTTGACGATGATGCGCAGCTCTTTGACGGCGCCTTCTTTGATCTGCTTCGAAATCTGATCGAGCGTGATGTGGCGGGTCTTGCGATAATCCTGCTCGCGCTTGATTTGCTGCCGCTTCACGCTGATCTCCTTCGCCTCGCGCTCGGATTCCATCACTACCAGCACATCGCCGGCTGTCGGCACGCCGGCAAAACCGACGACACGCACCGGCGTCGAGGGCGGCGCCGAGTGTATCCGGCGGCCGCGCTCGTCGTACATTGCGCGCACACGGCCCGAAAAATGGCCGGCAATAAACGGATCGCCAATATTCAGCGTGCCGTTTTGCACGAGCACAGTGGCCACCGGGCCTTTGCCTTTGTCCAACTCGGCTTCGATGATGACGCCGCGAGCGCGACGATCCGGATTCGCCTTGAGATCGCGCAGATCGGCCTCGAGCAGCACCAGTTCGAGAAGATTTTCCACGCCTTTGCCGGTCTTGGCAGAAATTTCCGCGCTTTGGAACTTGCCGCCCCAGCTTTCCACCAAGATACCGTGCTGCGAAAGTTGTTGTTTGATCACATCGGGGTTGGCCGTCTGCTTATCGATTTTGTTGATCGCCACCACGATCGGCACATTGGCAGCGCGAGCGTGATTGATCGCCTCAATAGTTTGCATTTGCACGCCGTCATCAGCGGCAACCACCAGGATCACGATATCGGTGGCCTGCGCACCGCGCGCGCGCATGGCCGTGAAAGCCTCGTGGCCGGGGGTATCGAGAAATGTAATATGGCGGCTTTTAAATTCAACCGAGTAAGCGCCGATGTGCTGCGTAATGCCGCCGTGCTCGCCGGCAGCAATTTTGCTCTCACGAATATAATCCAACAACGAGGTCTTGCCATGATCGACATGCCCCATGATGGTGACCACCGGGGAGCGCGACTTCAGGCTCTCGGCGGGATCCGGCGCCTCGCCTAACTCGATGATATCGGTGCCATATTCGTGTACGATCTCCGCTTGGAAGCCGAACTCGTCGGCCACGGCTTGAATGATATCCACATCCAACCGCTGGTTGATCGAAACCACCATGCCGAGATCCAAACATTTGCGGATAACCTCGCTCGGCTCGATTTCCATGAGACGGGCCAGATCGGCGGCGGAAATAAATTCCGGCACTTTGAGCTTGTTGGCTTCATCAAGGACGGTTTCACCGGCGCCATCGTCAGCCACACGCCGGCGGCGCTGCGGCCTGGGACGAGTAACCCCTTGCATGGCCGCCAAAGTCTGGCGAATAGACTCTTCGATCTCTTCGTCGCTGATCTTGCGCTTTTTGCGCTTCTTTGCCTTTTTTGCCGGCTTCTCTTTTTCCTTGACCAGGCGCGCAGCAATCTGCTCTTCCGGCTCCAATTCCACCGCCACGGCTTTTTTCTTCCGCCGGCGTTTCCGTTTCCTCTTCTTCTTTGCCGGCGTCTCTTCAGCGGCCGCGCCTGCCTTTTTCGCCGCGGGCGCAGGCGAAGCCGGCGTCTCTATGGCCGGCGGCGTGACGTGACGCAAGTCTTCCTTCGGAATCAACGCTGCAATGGTATCGTGCAGAGAAGGAATCCCCTTGGCTTCCACCGTGGGCGAAATTTTCGCTTCCACCGCGGGCGGCGGCTTTTCCGTATCGCGGCGCGCTAGCACCCCGAGGTCTTCAACAACTTTTTCCTTGCCGCGTCCGTCACGAGCCAGGTCTTCACCAATTCTCTCTTTGCCGCGATCGGCGCGCCAAGGAGCAGTCTCCAGAACGCCGGCGACGCCTCGTGCTTCGCCGACGCCCGCCTCAACTTCGTGCGGATGGCGCGAAGAACGGCGGTCCATCAGCTTCGAGGTCACGCTTAGGCGCTGCTCGATATTGTGACGAACGCGCACGCGCTCCTTTTCCTCATCGGCTTTTTTATCGCGCAGCCGCCGGCGGAATTCATGCTCCGGATTGTGAGACTCCGGTTCTTTCCGGTATTTTTTGCCAACCTCATCGTACATCTCGTCCGTCAGCGCCGACATCGGACCGCGAATATCATAACCTCTATTCAGCTTGGTCAAATAAGCGATTAGCGCTTCGTTCGAGACATTGAATTCCTTGGCGACTTGATGAATTCGACGTTTGCTAACCAAACTCTTTTATCCTTCAAATTAAAAAACTTTTAACCAGCGTGATTCCTCAGCGTTTATTTTCATCCAATAAACCCGGCTTATCCATTGCAATCGTTCATTGGTTCTCCGTCTTTTCCGTTCCTGCGGATACCGCAGAAGCTTCGGCATCCTTCGGCGCCTCAGGCGGCTCTTCCGGCGAACGGCTCTCGCCCTCTTCATGCTCGGCTTCCATTTCGCCATTCGGAGCAGACACAACCGCTTCGACGGAAGCCGGCGGCTCTTCTTCCACCTCGGCCGCTTCAGTTGCTTCCTCGCCCGATTCCCCGGCTTCGCCATCGCCGCTCGCCGGCGGCGCTTCTTCAGCTTCAGCCGCTTCGGCTTTCTCCGCGCCCGACTCGCCGGCTTCGCGCTCGTTGATCAACGCCCAAATTCTTCTGGCAGTTTTCTCGCCAATGCCTTTGATATGCAGCAGCCCATCTTCGCCTTGATCCAGCACATCTTGCACCGTCTTCAAGCCGGCGGCGTATAATTTGGAAACCATCGTTTCACTAAGTCCTTCGACCAACTCAAGCGGAACTTCCTTGCCGCGCTGCTCTTCGACCATCTTGCGATACTCGGATTCTTTGATGATCTCGACTTCGTATCCGGTCAGCTTGCCGGTCAAGCGGCGATTTTGCCCGCCGCGGCCGATGGCCAGAGAAATTTGATCGTCCGGCAACACGGCTATGGCCCGCTTGTTCGGCTCGTCCACCAAGACCCGAACCGGTTTCGACGGGCTGAGGGCGCGGCCAATGAAAATCTCCGGCTCCGCGTTCCAGGGGATGACGTCGATTTTTTCATTATTCAGCTCTTTGCTGACCGCCTGAATGCGAATACCCTTCATGCCGACGCAGGCGCCGACCGGATCGATGCGCTTGTCGCTGGAAATAACGGCGATTTTCGAGCGCTCGCCGGGCTGGCGGGCGACGGCCTTGATCTCGATAATGCCGTCGTAAATTTCCGGCACCTCAAGCTCGAACAGCCGTATCAGAAATTGCGGGGCGCTGCGCGACACCACCACCTCCGGACCGCGCGTGGTTTGCCGCACTTCCTTGATGATGGCGCGCAAATTCTCGCCGCGGCGATATTTTTCCGATTCGATTTGCTCGCGCTTCGGCAACACCACCTCGGTGCGGTCGATATTCATGTACACGTCACCGCGATTGATCTGGCGAATGTCGCCCATCACGATCTCGCCGATGCGATTCTGAAACTCATCGAAGATAATCCGTTTTTCCTCGTCTCTGATTCGCTGATTGAGATTTTGCTTGGCCGAAATGATGAGCCGGCGCCCGAATGCTTCCGGGCTGAGGATTTCCAAAAACTCGTCGCCCACCTCGAGGTCAGGCTCGGTCTTGCGCGCCGTCTCGAGATCGATTTCGTGATTGGGATCGGAGACGTGCTCGACGATGATCTTGTTTTGATGGATCTCGATCTCGCCCTTCTCCAGGTTGACGTAAATGTCGAAATTATCGGCGGTGCCGTATTTCTTTTTGATCATCCCGATCACGATGGAATGAAGGATTTCCGAGAGTTGGGTTTTGTCGATGTTCTTCTCTTTGATGATTTGCGAGAAGGCCTCGGCGATTTCACTTTTCATGACGATCTTCCTGTAAAACTACCATTTTAATTTGAGCTTGCCAACTTCGATCTGCTGCAGCGGAATGGCGACGTTCCGGCTTTTTTCGGCGATGACGATTTCCTCGCCGGAAACCGTTTGAATCGTTCCTTCCACTGCGGCCGCGGTCTCACCGTCGCGATACCGCAAATTCACTTCGCGGCCGAGGTGGCGTTGAAAATCTCGCGCCGTTTTAAGCGGCCAATCGACGCCCGGCGACGACACCTCCAGGCGATAACGCCCGGGAATGATGTCCGCAACATCGAATTGCTCTGAAAGCGCGCGGCTGATGGCGGCGCAGGCCGGCAGCGTAATGCCCCCGTCTTGATCCGCGATTACCCGCACCACGAGGTTTCTCTTGCTGCCCTTCAGCTCGAGCGCGATAAAATCGACGTTGAAATTTTGCAAAACGGGCGCGATCAGCGCGTGGAGCTTGTCGTACACAAACTTATCCATAACAATAAAAAAGTGGGTTTTTTAGGCCCACTTAAGCATAAAATATAATAATCTTTTGTCTAAATTGCAAGCTCTTTTTCCTGACATGGAAATTCGCCTATGAACTTGCCTGACCGGCCTCCGCCATAAGCAGCTTCGCCTCTTCCGCTAAAGCGGATTTGGGGTATTTGTCGATCAGCTTTTGTAGCGCCCGGCGCGCGCCCTCGGCTTGCCCGGCCTGTTTGAAACAACGCGCGGCGCTGATCAAAAGCTGCGGGGCGCGATACGAATCGTCGTGTTGGCTGGCCGCTTCTTCGTACAGCCCGGCCGCTTTCGCATAGTCGCCGCGCTCTTCGTATGTGGCAGCCAAGCCATAAGCGGCGCTGATGCTGAGAATCGGATCATCGTCCACATCGTCTAAATATTGTTTATAAAATTTTTCGGCATTGGCGTAGTCCTTGTTGTGCATATAGGCATTGGCCAGATAAATCGTGGCAAGACCGGCGCTTGGGGTGCCACCGTATTCGTTAACGAACTTCTCTAAAAGCGGAATGGCTGCGAAGTAATTTTGTTTATTATACTCGGTTCGCGCCTGGACAAATTTTTCCGAAGCGTTTAGTTCGTCCCTGGCTTTCATCCAATTGAACAAAAAAAACAAGGCCACCACAAGAACGCCGCCGCCCACCGCCATCGTCAACTCGCGGGAATGTTCGGATAGATAATCGGTAACTTTGAACCAAGTGGTGACCAGCTTGTCTTGTTTCATCTCACGCCGGGTGAGCTTCTTTTTAGGTGTTAACATAAACTGCAGTCCTTCATTTCTCACTAATTTTGCGATTTGACCAAAAAACGCTTGCGGCGATCTATCAGCCTCAAACCATGCAATATATCAAAATTTCTCGCCGGAAGCAAGAAGTTTTCCTGGATTTATTGGGATTTTATTTTTTCCGCAATTTTTGCCTTCTTTTTGCTCTTTGCTGTTTGCTCTTTCTAATGTGCCCCTAGCAGGACTCGAACCTGCGGCACAAGGTTTAGGAAACCTCTGCTCTATCCATTACTGAGCTATAGGGGCGAGTGGCAAATGAATGACGCCCAACAACAAAAGCTCAATAATTTAAACATTTCAAGAGAAAAAAACAAGCAAATCCGTGCAGGGACAGCAATGCCTCACTTATTGGTGGAAAAACGTAGCGCAGTCTTCCAGACTGCAGACAAGATGTCCAATGTCACTAACTTTTTAAGAATGCAATGACAGAAAAATGTAGGGCAGAAAAATTTTTCCGACTTCTCGTTCTTCCATGATGAGCATTTCTTTAATAATGCCAAGCCCCATGTTTCTGTCCTTCATTTTTCTGTCATTGCTTTTGTTCAAGCCGGCTTAACGTTGTCCGGCTCAAATAAGGATTTTTAATAGTTTTGTCCTCAATCCCTGGCCTGCGGCTGGGCAGGCATTTTGCCTTTTTCAAAAGTTAGCAGCATTGGACAAGATGTCTGCGCTACCCACCTGTAACTGACCCATTACCAAGGACACGGGCCGGTACGCAAGTTTATGGGTGGGCGGTATTTTAAAGGGTAAAAGCCATTTTCAAATTTAACAACGACAACATGAACCGTACCGTATCTCTTTCCTTAGTATTGCTCGTGGCGCTGGCCGGCGCCACAGCATCGCCGCAGCAATTTTCTTCACCGAGTTTCAATTCGGAAAACGGCCAGCGCTGGGTTTTCACTCTCCAATACATCGCCAGCGACTACAGCCGTGCTGTGCAAAATGGACGGGCCGTCGACTCGCTCGAATATGGCGAGATGCAACGCTTCGCCCACAATTTGGTGACGGCTTATCAAGCCGCCGAAGGAACGAAAAAAAGCATTGCAAACGATCTGCGCCAGCTCGAACGCTTGATTGCTGACAAGGCCGAGTTGAAACAAATCCGCGCCGTCTGCAGTGCGCTGACGGCGGCAATGATCAAGGAAATGAACCTGGTTGTTTTTCCACGCGTTGGGCCCGACCTTGCCAACGGCGAAAGATTATTTAGCGAAAACTGTGTTTCCTGCCACGGCGCGCTCGGCAAAGGCGACGGGCCGGCCGCTGATACGTTGAATCCCAAACCGCGCGATTTTACCGATCCGGAGCACCTGCAAGCGTACGCGCCGCATCATTTTTTTCAAGCCATCTCCTTCGGCGTGGAAGGCACGGCCATGCCGGCTTTTGCCGAATCCTTTACCAACGAGGAACAATGGGATCTCGCATTTTACTTGATGACGTTGCGCCGGGATTTTCACCCACTGGCACCGGCGACAGAGCCAAAACTTACGCTGCAGCAATTGGCGACGAAAAATAACGGGGAACTCGCAGCCATTTTGGCGCAGCAAAAGCGCAACTCGCGCCGGCAATCCTCGCCCGATATCAAAGCGCTCGTCGATTATTGCCGGCAAAACCCGCCGCAACCGGTGATGGGCGAATATCTGGCCATCACCGAAAAACTGCTCAAACAAAGCCTGTCGGCTTATGTGCATGAAGACTCGGCGCACGCCAATCTGTCCGCTTACGACGCCTATTGGCAAGGCTTCGAGCCGATCGAGCATAAGCTTCAGCACCCGCTCTACACCAAATTTGAGCAAGTATTTGGCGACTACAACTCGTGCATAGAAACCCGGGGACAGCAAAAGCAAGCCGAAGCGCTAATGAAGATGATGCTCGAAATTTTGCACCATATTCGCAAAGGCAAGGGCTTGCGGTCATGAAATACGACGATGCAGCACAGTCTGAGTTCACCCCATCTCAGTATCGTCCACAACTCGGAACCCACTCCGATTAAATGAATGGCTTGACTTTGTTAAAAGAATTTATTACTTTGTCTGCAGACAAAGGAGCGCTTTGAGGGATGATCAATTGGCATCGCTTGTTCGGCCTCGGCTTAACCGACTACTTTACTGATTCGGGCTATGAAGTCAAAGTGGAGAAAGACCTCTCGATCAAACAGCAGTTTTTAGATGTCTTGATTATCGAGCAAGAATCGGGAAATCAAATTTCCAAGCCGCCTGACGGGCTGGAAGATCTGGCGCAGCACAATTTGATGACCTACAAATCTCCTCAACAACCGTTGGATGCGTGGGCGCTGGATGAGTTGATCGGCCACTATGTGAATTATCGCAAACAGAGCAGCCCGTCTTTGAAAGAATTGTTGCCGGTGGAATATTTTCAGTTATATGCCGTTAGCACTCGCCATCCGGAGAACCTCGAAAAGCAAGCGGCGCTGGCGTTGGTGAAGAAAGGTGTCTACGATCTCCATTGGGGCAGCCGGCAGGTTCGCCTCATCGTTCTCAGTGAAGTCCCGAAGATTGAGCGCAATGCTCTATGGCTGTTGTATAGCAGCCTGCTGGAAAATGTTCAATATGGCGCTTTGCATTACCGGTGGCGACGAACCGATCTGAGCACAGTGATGAACGAGTTGTTTAAATTTTACCAAGTCGAGGGTATTGCCATGCCTTATACCGTGGAAGATTACAAAAGAGATCGCCAAGAAGAATTTTTGGCGTCGCTGACGCGGGAAGAACTTGAAAATCTGTCTCTGGAATATCTGCTCAAAAGGCTTTCGCCGGAAGAGCTTCTAAAAAGGCTGCCAGCAGAAGAACTTCTGAAAAGATTGCCGCCGGAAGAACGTTTGAAAGGATTGCCGCCGGAAGAACGCTTGAAAGGATTGCCGGCAGAAGAGTTTTTGAAACGCCTAACTCGGGAAGAAATCGAGGCCTATTTGAAGAAACTCTCAACCTCGAATTGACGGCCTTTTTCATCAGTGCGGTGAGAATGGCTTCTCTTCATTAATATTTTTTTCCGAAGCGTTTACAGAAGAACGCTGTCAGCAAACTTTTGCGGCACGCTAAATGACAAGCCTTTCTGAAAATTAAAACGCCACTTGTTCTTTAAACATCGAACAAGTGGCGTTTCTATTTTATGCGTTGTCCGTTGTCACAATCTAACGGACTTCGAACTTTTAACCTCGGACTTTACTTCACCAGCATGAGCCGCCGCACCATCCGCGCTTCTCCGGCCTGCATCACATAAAAGTACATGCCGCTCGGCAAATTCCTCGCGTTGAAGGTGATGGTATGCGTGCCCGCCGGATAATCATTATCTGCCAGCGTTCTCACTTCGGCGCCGGTGATCGAGTAAATCTTGATGGTCACGTGCGACGCTTCCGGCAGACCGAAACGAATGTGCGTGTCGGGGTTGAACGGGTTGGGATAATTCTGCTCCAACACATATTCATCCGGAACCGCCGGCGAGAGATTCTCCTCTGGCGATGCCAACGGGTTGCGGCGTTTTGCCGCCGAGCCGTAGGCGGTTTGGATAACCAACTGCGGATCGTTGGTGGTGCCGGAGCTTTCCTTTGAGCCGTAGTAAACCGCATCCGAATTGTTATTCATCAACCCAAAGTTGTAGATGCCGTCACCGGTGATGGCCGCGGTCACATCGAATTCCACCCATTTCTTCTCAGCGGCGGCTCCTGCTGTGCTCAATGCCACGCCGCCAATGCCCGGCGCATTGGACCAGTTCATGCCGGTTTCCACCCACGGCGTTGCAGGGCCCCGGTAGTCGTTTGAAACCGAATGCACGGCGCCGCCGCTCGTACTGGCATTCGTCACATAAAGCCGAAGCTTGGCGTTGAGTATGGTACCGCTCAAGCCTGTCACGTCAAATTTGAAATAGACATAAAGCGTCTCGCTCGCACTCATTTTCCCCCGCACGGTGCCGGCAGTGCCATAATTGGTCGCCGGGCTGGAAGAGCTGACGTAGGTGTCGTGCGTGGGCGCAAAGGTGACGAGCACGTTGATGGCAAAATCAGCCGCGCTCGTGGCGCTGCCCGCGGAATTGGTGATGGCAATTTTTCCCACACCCGGCACAGCGTTGAGCGGAATTGTCGCCCGAATTTGCGTATCGGAATCCAGGAGGATCGCTGCAGCCGCCTGCCCGTTAAAACTCACGCCGGTCGTTCCGGTGAAATTGCTGCCGGTGACGGTAATTTCGGCGCCGGCCGATCCGGAGCTTGGCGTGAAAGCCGTGATCGCCGGAGTTGCCGTCACGACAAAATCTTTCGCAAAAGAACTGCTGCCATGGGCATTCGTGACTTTGATCCTGCCGGTGGTCGCATTGCCAGGCACGTTAGCTCGCAGCTTGGTATTGGACTCCACAGAAAAGAGCGTTGCCGGCTTGTCGTTGAAAGTTACGGCAGTTGTTCCATTAAAGTTGTTCCCGAGTATCGTCACTTCCGTATCTTCGGGGCCATTGTCCGGCGTAAAAGAAGCGATGCTTGGCGCACTGGATGGCGTCGTCATGATAACCAACTGCGGCATGGTGGCCGTGCCGTTTTCCTTGGAGCGATAATAAACCTTGTCGGAATTATTGCTCTCCAGCCCAAAACTATAAGTGCCGTTGCCCACGATCGCGGCCTTCACGTCGAACTCCACCCATTGATCGAGGCTCACCGCCCCCATTGAGCTTAACGCCGTGCCGCCGATGGCCGGCGCGTTGTTCCAATTCAAGCCGCTTTCAATCCACGCTGTCATGGAGGATTGGTAAGTGTTGGAGACCGAATATACGGCTCCGCCATCCGGGCTCGCATCCGAGACATATAGACGGAGCTTGGCGCTATACAAAGAGCCGCTCACGCCGGTGACTTCAAACTTCAAATAGGCTTGCAGTATTTCGCTGGCGCTCGTTTTTCCCTGCAACGTTTTGGCCGTGCCGTTATTGCTCGCCGGACTGGAAGAATTGATATAAGCGTCGTGCTGCGGAGCAAAAGTGAAAGCATTCGCCTCGGTGATCGTGAAATCAGCCGTGCCGGTGGCGCTGCCAAGCGTATTGGTGACGACGATTTTTCCCGTTCCGGTTATAGCGCCGGCTGGAACTTTCACCCGAATTTGGGAATCGGAATCAACCACGAGGTCGCTGGCCGTATTGCCATTGACCGTCACCTCGGTGGTGCCGGTGAAAAAACTGCCGGTGATCGTCACCTCGGTGCCAGCCGGTCCGCTCAACGGTGTGAATGAAGCTATAGTCGGCGGCGCGGTCACGACAAAATTCGCGGCGCTAGAGCCGGTGCCAAGCGCGTTGGTAACGCTGATTTTTCCGGTTTTCGCGCCGTCAGGGACGGTAGCGTGCAACTGCGTATTCGAGTCCACAATAAAAGTGGCTGCCATGCCATTAAAATTGACCGCACTTGTGCTGCTAAATCCGCTTCCCATCATCGTCACCTCAGTCGCCACCGGGCCGTTCGCCGGTGTAAACGAGGCAATCGTCAGCGGCGGCAGCACGTTAAAATTCGTCGCGCTGAAACCGGTCCCGTCGGGGTTGGTGGCGCTGATCATTCCAGTCGAGGCGCCAATCGGAACGGTGGCGCGAATCTGCGTATCCGAATCCACGGTGAAAACCGCCGGCATGCCATTAAACGCCACGGCCGTCGTTCCATCAAAGGCGCTGCCGGTGATCGTCACCTCCGTTGTCGCCGTGCCACTCGCCGGCGTGAAAGAAGCAATCGTGGGAGGCGTCGGCATCGTTTGAATAACCAGCTCCGGTTTAATCGTGCCTTCCTTCGAGCTGTACAAAGCGGCGTTTGACGCGCTGCCCTTTAAGGCAAAACTATAAATACCGTTGCCGGTGAACGCAGCCGTGACGTTAAGCTCCACGGTTTGCCCGGAGTTCACGGAACCCAGCGAGCCAAGAGCCGTACCCGTAATGACGGGCGCATTGTTCCACACCAGTCCGGTTTCAGTCCACGGCCCGCTCGCGTCTTGATAATCATTTGAAACCAGGGAAACCGCGCCACCTTGCGTGCTGCCATCGGTCACCCGCAGGCGAAGCTTGGCGCTTTGCAAAATCCCCCTGACGTCAGTGACATTGAATTTGAGGTAAATCGTCGCCACATCGGAGGCGCTATTCGTCTCCGTGCGAAGCTCATTGAGCGTGCCGAAGTTACCCGTTGGATTTAAGGATTGAGCGTACGTGTCATCTGTCGGATTGAAAGTGAACGTGTTGAGATTGCTGCCGGTGACGACAAAGTCGCTCGCGCTGATGCCGGCGCTCGTCGGCGTGGTGATGATGATCTTTCCCGTTTCAGCACCCGCCGGCACGGTTGCCACAATCTGTGTGTTGGAATTGACGGTGAAGCTCGTGGCAGGTGTGCCATTAAAAGCCACGCCGTTGGTGCCGGTGAAATTGCTCCCGGCAATCATGACTATCGTTCCGGCGGCTCCACTCATGGGCGTAAACGAGGCGATCGCCGGTCCTGTGCCGCCACTGGAGTTCACATAAATCAACGCGTCATCGTTTTTTTGCAATTGGCCGTCGTTCGCCGTCAAACGCAAAATATATGTGCCGTTTGCGCTGAAGCTCGCGGTGGTCACCGGCGTATTGGGGTTGCCGAATGACACCGTTCCGGGGCCTGACACCTTGCTCCAATTTGTCGTTAAAGAATTGCTCGGATCGCCATCATCCTTGGCCTGGCCTTGCAGAGCAGCCACAGTCGCTCCCGCGATGTTCTGATCCGGCCCGGCATTGGCGCACGGCGGCATATTGACGATGGTCTTGGTCGACCACGGCTTGCGTTTCAGGAGAAATGCGGTGGCCGGCGAGGTCATGTCGGTCGTCACCGTCACTTCCACGGGATCTTCCGAGCCGCCTTTGTTGACCTGCACCCGAAAAATATTTTTCTCAGGAAAAGGATAACTCGTGCTCCACGAGTGGCCGTGACCATGCAGAAAAAGCACCGGCTTGGCAAAAGCGGCCGCTGCCGCGCGAAATGGCGTGGAAAACGTCGAGCCGGAATTGGGCGCGTAATGGCAAAAAATGGCGGCGGCGCGGACCTGCGAGCCTTTCGCTTGCAACTGCTGCGTCACCCAGGTCGCCGCATCCTTCTGCGCGGTGGTGCCGCCATAAACGAGATCGATGCCCATGAACAGCACGCCGTTCATCGTGAAAGCCCAGTTTTCCGGGCGCGCGCTTTGGCGCTCAGTATATGCCGCACTACAAAAATTTTGTTCGTAGTTATTAAAATATTTCAGAAAAAAACCATATCCCGACGTGGGTTTGCTGCAATCGACGGTTTCGTTGTCGCCGGGGGCGATGTAGGCCGGCACGGCGAGAGTCTTCATAATGTTTGCCAAATTCGAATATTTGGACTCGTCACAAGACTCGCTGCCGCTGATAATGTCGCCCACGTGTACCAAAAATGCCGCCGGGCTATATTTATTGTGGTTCGTCATTTGTTGCTGAAAAGGCGCAACTTCACCCGAGCCATAAGGCACATCTCCGGTGGCTGAAAAAATGATTTGCTGGCCTTGCGCCCAAACCAACTGCGAGGTGCCCCAAAAGACCAAAAGAAAAAGCCGGATCCTTGTCCAGGATAATCCTCGTTGCCAATCGTACATTGGAAGTCCTTTCGATTTGAATGCCTGACACCACCCGGCTTAACGGGGCAGTACTCGCAACCAAATTATTTCAAAATTCACCGGCACCTGCAAACAGGCCACGCCTGCAAGACTGCGCCGGCGGGGTGTCGATATTCCGCCAAGCCGCGGAAAAGTAAAAGGAGGTAACGCCTGCAGGACTGCGCCCGTAGGGTGTTCAGAAAAATGCGGTAGGCCTACGAGCGTAACTGCGTTCGTAGAGAGAGAATGGGAGGATGGGCCACGCGCATTTTGAAGGTCTACGGCTGTAAGCTACGCCCGTAAGGCGATATTCGCTGCAAAAATCGCTTAGCCCAATCCCTAGGCGGTAGGTGTATTAATTCAACAATGGAGATACGAGCAAGAAAAAGGTTTTGCGGAAAGCGGAGGGGCGAAAGGCGAAGGGCGCGCCCATCACCTTTCGCCCTTCGCTATGCCCTCTGCTATTTCACCAGCATAAGCCGGCGTACTTGCCTCACCTCACCGGCTTGCATCACATAAAAGTACGTGCCACTCGACAAATTTTCCGCATGAAACGTCACCGCGTGCGTGCCGGCCGGATATTGCTCATCGACCAACGTTTCGACTTCCGCACCGTTGATGGTGTAAACTTTGATGGTAACGTGCGATGCCTGCGGCAGCGCGAAGCTGATTTGCGTGCTCGGATTGAACGGATTCGGATAATTCTGCTCCAGCACAAACTCATCGGGAACGGCGATTTCGGCTACCTCTTCGCCGCTGCTGCTTTTCGCAGCCGGCGTTGCAGTAGAATAGACCTCAAGCTCGGTCACTCGATAATTGCCTTTATTGTTCTCGGTGCAATAGAGCCGGACGTATCGCGCCGTGGTTGGCGAAAAACTGAGTATTTGCGTTCCAGATTTGCCGATACCGTTGGCGGCCGCAGCCCAACTCACATCGTCATTCGAGACTTGCACCTCGTAGGTCTCGGCGAAGTAATTGTCTTTCCAGCTCACGTTGACTTGCGTCACCGTCATCTCCGCGCCCAGGTCCACGCGCAACGAAGCAATCGGGTTGCTCCCGCTGACGCTACCGCTGCGCCAATAAGTCTTGGCATCACCGTCCACGGCATTGGTCTCGGGTTTATTATCGCCGATACTGGAAGCAATAACGGGTTGATGCAGCGCCAAGTTCGAGCTGCTGCTGACGCCACCGTCGCCACCACTGCTGCCCGGCGTGGTTGCGGAGGATTCATTGCTATAAGCGGAATTGCCATTCGCATTGAAAGCGCGCACGCGATAAACGTAAGCGATACCGCTGCCCAAGCCGGCGTCGTCGTAAATATTAATATCAGCGCCGACCGTGCCGATTTTGCTAAAACTGCCGCCGCTCGCCTTGCGCTCGATTTTAAACCCCTCTTCGCCGGTGGAATTATCAGACCAAGAAAGCCCGGTGGTTGAGCTGCCGGTTAGTGTCGCCACCAGATTACTCGGGGCGCTCGGGGCGCTCGGCGTCGAGCCGCCATTGCCGCATGGAGGCATATTGGCCAATGTCTTGCTCGACCACGGCTTGCGTTTGAAAATAAAAGCATTCGCGGGCGACGAGGTGTTCATCGTTACCGTCACTTGCACGGGATCTTCCGAGCCGCCTTTATTGACCTGCACCCGAAAAATATTTTTCTCGGGAAAAGGATAGCTTGTGCTCCACGAGTGGCCGTGGCCATGCACAAAAAGAACCGGTTTGCCGAAAGCGGCGGCCGCCTGGCGGAACGGCGAGGAAAACGACGAACTCGAGTTCGGCGAAAAATGGGCAAAGACCGCGGCTGCACGGACTTTCGAGGCATTTGCTGCCAGTTGCTGCTTCACCCAATCTCCCGCTTGCTTCTGCGCGCTGCTGCCGCCGTAAACGAGATTGACGCCGATGAACAGCACGCCGTCCTTGATGAAAGCCCAATTTTCCGGACGCCCGCTTTGGCGCTCGGTGGAAGGCGGGCCGCAAAAGCTTTGCTCGAAATTTTTGAAATATTTCAGAAAAAAATCATATCCCGACGAGGACTTTTTGCAATCGACGGTTTCGTTGTCGCCGGGGACGATGTAAGCCGGAACCATCAGGTCTTTCATCGCGCTCGCCACCTTCGAATATTGAGAGTCATTGCACGGATCACCGCCGCTAATAATGTCGCCTACGTGCACCAAAAACGCCGAGGGGCTGTATTTATTATGATTGGCCATTTGCTGCTGAAATTTCGAAACTTCGCTCGAGCCATAAGGCACGTCTCCGGTGGCGGAGAAAATGATTTGCTGCCCTTGTGCATGGCTCAACCGGCTCGTTCCGAACAAGCTCAGGAGAAAAATCAGCGTTTCCGCTACCAAGAAGCCTCGTCGCAAAATGTACATAAGAAGTCCTTCCTTACGGTTTGAATGTCTGACACCACCCCGACTTCTCGGGGCAATGCTCACAACCTAGTCGTTTCAAAAATTCACTGGCAACGGCAAAAAAGGTGGTGTACAGAAAGAATGCGACTGGCCTGAGATCATGAGGGAAATTGCGGAGTGGGCCGCGCGCATTTTGAGAGCTATGCCCGTAGGGCGATATTCGCTACAAAATTGCTCTTGCCCAGTCCTTGGCGGTAGGTGTATTAATTCGATGCTAATATACAAACAAGCCGCAAGTTTTGCGGAAAGCGGAGGGGCGAAGGGAGAAGGGCGTCGGGCGCGCCCATCACCTTTCGCCCGTCGCCCTTCGCTATGCCCGCTGCCCTCCGCCCTCTGCTATTTCACCAGCATGAGCCGGCGCACCTGCCTCACCTCCCCGGCTTGCATCACATAAAAATAAACGCCGCTCGACAAATTCTCCGCACGAAACGTGATCGCGTGGGTGCCGGCCGGGTATTGACCATCGACCAGCGTTTCGACTTCCGCGCCATTGATGGTGTAAACTTTGATGGCGACGTGTGACGCCTGCGGCAGGCCGAATTGAATTTGCGTGCTCGGATTGAACGGATTCGGATAATTTTGCTGCAGCACAAAATCGTTCGGAATGGCTGATGTGACGTTTTCACTCTCCGGCGTGAGCGGATTCGGCGCGAGGTCGGCCCGCTTGGAAGCCGCAGCCGCGCTGCCGCCCAGCAAGATCACCAACTGCGGATCGTTGTCGCCTTCTTTTGAGCTATAGTAGACCACATCCGAAACATTGTTCTTTAGCCCAAAACTGTAGGTTCCATCACTCACGATCGCCGGTGTAACATCAAACTCCACCCATTGCCCAACGCTCACCGCGCCTTGCGGGGCGGCACCCAAGACCGTGCCGCTAATGTACGGCGCGTTGTTCCAGTTCAAGCCGCTTTCTATCCACGGCGTCGCGCTGCTTTTGTAATTATCCGAAATCAAATAGATCACTCCGCCGTCCGTGCTGGCATCGGTTACATAAAGACGAAGTTTGGCGCTCAGCAAAGTGCCGCTCAGGCCCGTGACCGCGAACTTCAAATAGCCGTGATTAATTTCACTGCTGCCCAACTTCCCCCGCACGGTGCCGGCAGTGCCGTAGTTGTTCGTCGGGCTGGACGACTTGACATACGCGTCATGAATGGGAGCAAAGGTGAAGAGTAAATTTATCGTGAAATCAGCCGTGCTCTCGGCGCTACCCGCCGAATTGGCGACGATGATTTTTCCCGCTCCAGGCGTGGCCCCGGCCGGAACAGAGGCCCGAATTTGGGAATCGGAATCCACAAAAAATGAGGTGGCGACTTTTCCGTTAAAGCTCACACTCGTCGTTCCGGTGAAATGACTGCCAGTGATCGTCACTTCAGTACCTGCACCTCCACTCGCCGGTGTGAAAGACGCGATCGCCGGAACAACCGTCACGAGAAAATCCGCCGCATAAGAGGCGCTGCCATCCGCGTTGGTGATTCTGATTTTTCCGGTGGTCGCACCATCCGGCACCGTGGCCCGAATTTTTGTATTCGAATCCACGTTAAAGCTGGCCGGCACGCCGTTAAAAGTCACTTCCGTCGTTCCGCTCAAATTGCTTCCGGTTATTGTCACCTCCGTTCCCACCGAACCTTCGGCCGGCGCGAAAGAAGCAATGCTTGGCGCTCCGGATGAAAGGCTTTGGATAACCAACTGCGGAACGGTGGAAGCACCGCCTTCCTTTGAGCGATAGTAAACGATATCAGAAACATTGTTCTTCAGCCCAAAACTGTAGGTGCCATTGCCCACGATCGCCGGTGTAACGTCAAATTCCACCCATTGACCAGCGCTCACGGCGCCAACTGCGCTCAAGACCGCACCGCTCACGCCCGGTGCATTATTCCAATTCAAGCCACTTTCGATCCACGGCGTCGCGCTGCTTTTGTAATTATTCGAGACCAAATAAATCGCTCCGCCGTCCGTGCTGGCATCCGACACATTAAGACGAAGCTTGGCGTTTTGCAGAGTGCCGCTCAGGTCTGTGACTTCGAACTTCAAATAACTATGGTCAATTTCACTGCTACTCATCTTCTCCCGCACGGTGCCGGCCGTGCCGTAGTTTTTCGTCGCGCTGGAAGATTTGACATAAGCGTCGTGCTTGGGCGTAAAAGAGAATGTGACCGGCGCTGCGGTGATGGTAAAATCATTCGCACTCGTGGCGCTGCCGGCGGCATTAGTAACGAGAATTTTTCCGGCTGCCGGAATGGCGCCGGCGGGAACGCGCGCGCGAATTTGAGAATCGGAATCCACCCAAATGGAGGCGGCCTCGGCTCCGTTAAAGTGTACGCTGGTTATGCCGGCAAGAGAGCTGCCAGTGATCGTCACGTCAGTACCTTCCGGTCCGAGGGTTGGTGTGAACGCAGCAATCGTTGGCGGAGCTATTACGACAAAATTCGTCACGCTTTGCGTCGTGCCAACGGTGTTGGTGACGCTGATCTTTCCAGTGCCGGCGCCGGCAGGAACGGTGGTGTTTATCTGCGCATCAGAATCCACAGTAAAACCAGCCGCAGTGCCGTTAAAGGCGACACCCGTTGCACCAGTAAAATGACTGCCGGTAATCGTTGCAACTGTTCCCGTTATTCCACTAGCCGGGGAAAATGCATCGATCGTAGGTAAAAAATCATCATTACTAATAGTACCCAACCCCTGCGCATCAGCGAGGGTGGCATTCGACGCATTGCTGAGATTGACAAAAAAAGTTTCATCCGGCTCATTGTTCTGATCGCCTTGAATCATGACATGGATAGTTTGGGTCGTCGTTCCATTTGGAAAACTCAATGTTCCGGAGGTAGGAAGATAATCGCTGCTCGTAGCTGTGGCATTGGCCGTTTGGTATGCAACCGTGACGGTTTGCCCATTGGGACCTGCCAAATTCACAGTGAAAACAGCTTCTGTAGTGCCCGCGTTGCCCTCATTAATATTTACGTCATTTATAGATAGTGCGGGTCCGGCAGATGGCGCCACAATGGTCACCTCGTCGCTTTTCTGCAATTGGCCGTCGTTTGCCGTCAGGCGCAAAACGTACGCTCCGGGCGCGCTGAAGCTCGCTGTCGTTGCGAGCGCATTGGCGTTGCCGAACGTCACCGTTCCAGGGCCGCTAACCATGCTCCAGGTCGTGGTCAAGGAGCCATTGGGATCGCCATCATCGGTCGCCTGCCCTTGGAGAGACGCTGCCGCCGGCGGCGTTAGCGTCTGATCGGAACCGGCGCTGACACACGGCGGCATATTATAAGACTGCACTCCACTCCACGGATTGCGTTTAACCGTGAACGCGCTCTGCGGCGGATTCGTCGTCATCGTTACCGTTACCTCGAGCGGCGATTCTGCATTGCCTTTTGGCACTTCCAGACGCGTAATATTTTGCTCCGGCCACGGCTGGTCAAGCTTATACGAGTGCAAATCCCCATGAATATATAAAACCGGTTTGGTAAAGGCGGCCGCGGCCGCGCGAAATAGCGTCGTAAACGGAGTGACGGCGGAGCGGTTGCCGGTCTGCGCGAAAACCACCGCGGCGCGTACCTGCGAAACTTTGGCTTGAAATTGCTGGCTCACCCAATCCGCATCTTGTTGCATGCGGGTGTCCCACTCATTCTGATCGTGTACCGAGCCGCCGACGAGATTGATGCCAACGAACAAGACACCGTTCATCGTAAACGCGATGTTCTCGGGACGCACGCTTTGGTGCTCCGTGTATGGCGCGCCGCAGAAATTCTCGCCGAAAGTCAAAAAATACTTCTTCCACATCGCCAGCGCTGCCACCGGATCATCACAATCGCTATATTCATTGTCGCCGACGACGAGGTAAGCCGGAACCGCCAACCCTTTCATGAAATTGGCAAAGTCTGCATATTTGCTTTCATCGCAGGAGCCGCTCAATATGTCGCCGATATGGAGGATAAAGGCAGAGGGACTGTAACGATTGTGGTCAGTAATGTGTTGCTGTAAAGTCGGATAATCGCTGCTGCCATAGGGAATATCGCCATAAGCGGAAAAGGTGAGGGGCTGGCCTTGCGCCCACGCCGGCTCACGATGATACAGGAAGCCTAAAATAAAAACCAAGCCCCCGGTCAAAGATAACAATCGTTTTGCTTTGCCCATAAGAAGATTCTCCTTAATTCAGCCGCCGGCACCGCAGCTCGCACTTGGTGCGCGCGCTGAATTTATCGCTAAAATGCCCTGGACCGCCAATGAATTTTGAGCTTAAAAAATTCGTTTGAATCGTTTCGTGAGGTGGCAAGAAAAATCCAGGTTGTCCTTGCCCAATCCGTGGCAGGAAATAGAATACGTTTAGGTGGAATAAACTATAGGTGAGCTTACGAACAAACGTGAGTGAGTGCGGAAAAAATATAAATAAACTTCGTCAGGAGAACAGCTTCGCGAGCTCGGCCACGTTCAGCTTCAAATTAAATTCGCGCAAAACTTTTTCGCGGCCGGCGCGTCCCATTTTAAGACGCAAGGCAGGATCGGCATGGAGCTTTTGCAAGGCGAGCGCCAAGGCGTTAACATCGCCCGGCTGTACCAAAATCCCCGTCTTCCCATTTTCCACCAGCTCCGGAATGCCGGAAAGCTGGCTGGACACCACCGGCAAGCCGGAGGCCATCGCTTCCATTAATACGACCGGGACGCCTTCGCGCTTTCCCTCCGCGGTCGGCACGCTCGCCAACACTTTCACATCGGCGGCAGCCATCATTTGGGCCACTTCCATGCGCTTGCGGCTGCCGTGGATGATGATGCGATCTTGCAGATTATTGTCGGCAATCTGTTTGGCAACCTGCGCGCGAACCGGGCCGTCGCCGATAAGATCGCAAACGAAATCCAGGCCGCAATCGCGCAGCATACGGCAGGCTGCGATAAGATATTTATGGCCTTTCACCTCCTCGAATGAGGCGACGCAGATGAGGCGGAACCGGCCATCACCGCTCTTTTCCGCCGGCGGCGCAAAAACCTCCTGATCGATGCCGCAATGGATGATATGAATTTTATCGCGCGCGCTTTCACCGCAAGCCTTGATCATTTCTCCCTTGTTGAAATTCGAGACGGTTACGGCAAACGCCGCGGCTTCGACCTTTTTATCGAGCATACGTTTGTCTTTGTGCAAATCCGAACCGTGCGCCGTGAAACTGTAAGGAATGCCGGCCAAGCGGTGAATGATCAACGCCACCAGCGCGGGATGGTTGCAAAAATGCGCATGCACGTGCTTGATACCCTGCTTTTCCATCTCATAAGCAAAACGCACGGTTTTCGGCCAATATAGCAAAGCCCCGAGGAAAAAATTCATGCTGCCCCACGTACCGCCGAGCACTTCGGCGAGCGTTCGAAAATAGGCGCCGGGACGCTTGAGCAGATAATGCCAGTTGGCGCGAATAATCGGCCACGACATGAACGGATGAAAATGCGCCCGCTCGACCAACCGCTCCGCCTCGGGATGCGTCACCGGCTGGTGCTCGCGCAGTAGCGGATAGACTTCCACGACATGGCCGAGCCGCTCTTGTTCCAAAATCTCATAAAGAATGAAGGTTTCGGAGATTTTGGGAAAACGCGACATCATGTACGCGATTTTCATCTGATCAACAACAGTTTTTGCGTTCGCACCACGTTTTGCGCTTGCATGCGATAAAAATAAATCCCGGAAACCAATGGCGCGCCATCGTCGTTAAGTCCATCCCACTGTACGGTGTAAATTCCCGCCGGTTGATCCCGATTCATCAACGTCCGCAGCCGTTGCCCTAAAATATTATAAATTTCCAACTGCACCCGTGCCGGCATCGACAGCCGATAGCCGATCGTGGTTGAAGCACTGAGGGAATTGACCCGAAACGGATTGGGGTAATTCGGATACAAAGTGTAAAGTGCCGGTTGCCCATTCGGTTTCGGCTCTTCAAAAAAAGCGATTGGCGTCTGCGTTTGAAGAATGGACCCGGCCAATCCCACCACGAAACCAATATTGGGGGCCGGGAAGGCAATCCCATATAAATCGTTCATCGTTCCGCTCTCCTGCTTTTTCCATCTCGCTCCGCCGTCAGTCGTGTAGAGAACGGTTCCGCCGAGCAAAGGATCAGCCGGATCTCCACCGACGGCAATTCCTTGTGTAGAATTGGCAAAGTATACGTCGTAAAGATCATCCGAGTTGCTGTTGCTCTGGCTTTGCCACGTCGTGCCCCCGTCGTTCGTCCGCAAAATAGTTCCCAGGTTTCCCACTGCCGTGCCGGTGTTGGGATCGCTGAAAAAAACGGCGAACAAATCGCGGGAAACGCCGCTGTTTTGTTTCGTCCACGACTTGCCGCCATCGGTGGTGCGAAGCAGAGTGCCGCGGCTGCCTGCTGCGGCGCCCGTATTCATGTCGGTGAAATGAACGTCGAAAAGATCCACGGAGGTGTCGCTCATCACGGTCGTCCAGCTCTTTCCGCCATCGCTGGTGCGGAGAATGAGGCCATCGTGGCCGGCAATAATTCCGACATTCGTGCTGGCGAAGAAGAGGCTGCGCAAATGATTGCTCGTGCCGCTGTTCTGGCTTATCCAGGTATCGCCGCCGTCGATGGTGCGCAAAATCACTCCTAGAGCGCCCGCGGCGTTTCCACTATTTGCATCAATGAAACTGACGCTATGCAAAGAATTTCGCGTGCCGCTATTCTGCGCCGTCCACGTTTTGCCGCCGTCAATCGTGCGAAGGATCGTGCCATTGTCACCCACCACGGTTCCAATGCTTGTATTTGAAAATGAAAGGCCGCGCAATGGCTCTCTCCTCCCCTTCGTCTCTATTATCCAGGTTGATCCGCCATCAAGAGTTCGAAGGATGGTGCCGTCATATCCGACCGCAACGCCGGCGTTGGCGTCGGCCAAAGAGACGCCTCGCAACACCGTCGACGTTCCGGTTTTCTGCGGCGTCCAGCTTACTCCGCCGTCGGTGGTGCGAAGAATCGTTCCATCTCCACCTGCCACCGTCCCGACTTTAGAGCCGGCAAAAGAGATGGCACGCAAAGCATCACGCGTGCCGGTGGTTCGAGGTATCCAGGTTCGTCCGCCATCCGTGGTGCGAAGAATCGTTCCTTCTCTTCCGACCGCCATTCCGGTATCAGCGTTGGTGAAAAAAACACCGAGAAACTGCACCGTGCTGCCGCTGTTTTGCAGCGTCCAAGTCGCGCCACCGTCGGTGGTGCGAACGATGGTGCCCTCCTCTCCGGCTGCGGTCGCGTTGTCAACGTCAACATAAGAAATCGCGCGCAGCCATTCTTGCGTTCCGCTGTTCAAAGCCGTCCACGTCGCGCCGCCATCGGTGGTGCGAAGGACGACGCCTTTCTCTCCCGAGATCATGCCGTTATTCGCATCCGCAAAAGAGATTGCCCGCAGCGATTTCGTCGTGCCGCTTCCCCGACGCCTCCAGGTCTCGCCGCCATCGGTGGTGTGCAGAATGGTCCCGCCGACGCCCACCGCGATTCCACGCAGCGGATCGGTGAAGTAAACGCCGCGCAGGAAATTGTTCGATCCGGTGTATTGGATCGTCCAGTTTGCGCCGCCGTCCGTGCTGCGAAGAATCATGCCGCTCTCGCCGACGATGACGGCATGCTTGGTGTCGATGCAATGGACATCGTAAAGGTTATTGCCTTGCGGCAACGGATTCTGCCATTGCCAAACCGGCTGGGCCAGGCTTGCCGCTGAGCCAATCGCCAACACAGCCCAGCACAAAATTGAATGGAGGAATTTCGTTTTCATGGCATCCTTCCATGTTGGTAAGGAGGTGGGATAGAATAAGCTGGTCTTTCCATCTTCTCAAACCCTTGTTTGTCAATACTGCCGAAACTCAAATTGAGAAGTTTATCTTATCCCACCTCCTAAATTACCGCAATTTTTTCAGCCGCCTTTTTTGCCGCCACCTGTCGAGATAGGCGCCGAAACGCAAAAGACGGAGACGAAAAACCGGCAACGAGGTCCGCCGCGTCATGTTGGTGCGACGCAAGCGCAGCGGATCCACGGTGCGCAGGTCATTTTGACCTTTCAAGGTGGTGAAAGCCATAGTAAATCCTTCCTCTTTCAGAACATCGACCACGGTATCGTCGTGGCTGCCGCTGGGATAACAAAAAATCGGCAACGCCTCGCCGATCTCGCGCTGCAAGTCGCTTTGCGAACCGGCAACTTCCCGGCGCACTTCTTCGCGCGACAATTGCGTCATGATCGGATGGGTTTGCGTGTGCGCGCACAACGCCACGCCCTCCTTCGCTAATTGCCGCAGCTCGTTCCAGCTCAAAACACTTTTCTGCGTCAACGGTTGGGAATCAAGCTGCGCGCAAATCTCATCGATGAATGCCATCGCCTGCTGGTGCGGGATGGTTTTTATATAATTTTGCACACGGCGCAAGCCGTCTCGGCGTGCGCTCGCATCAGCCAATGCCAAATCGCCAAGCGGCGTTCCTTTCAATTCCGCCCGCTTCGTCTGCACAAACGCGCGGTGCAGCCGATCCCACCAAAACGCGCGCTCCGGCTGATCCGGATATGCCGTTGGAACGAAAAGCGTCGCCGCCAGCTTGAGAGCTTTTAAAATCGGCCAGGCCACCGTCGCAAAATCATCATACGCATCGTCAAACGTGATCAATACCGCCCGCGGCGGCAACGGCGCTTTTTTTTCAATTGCATCGAATGCCTGAGCCAAGGAAATAACATGATATTTCTTCGCCAAAAACCGCATCTGCCGGGAAAAATTTTCCGGCGTCGCGCTGATGATCTGCGGGTGCAGCATCGGCGAATCTTGCAAATTGGCAACTCGATGATAAGTCAATACGCGCAGCATACAATATGTTGGATTTATGGATCGTTGGATCGATGGATTTTTGGATTGCTGGATGAATGGATCGTTGGATCGATGGATTTATGGATTGCTGGATGAATGGATTGATGGGGTGTTGGATTGATGGCTCGCTGGATGACTGGAGCATGAATTAATCTATTCAATAAGTAAGCACACTCCAGTAATCCAACAATCCAGTAATCCAACACTCCAATACTCCAACACTCCAGTAATCCAACAATCCAGTAATCCAATACTCCAACACTCCAACAATCCAATACTCCAAAACTCCATCACTCCGTCGGTGTTACTCGCCGTGCATTTTGCTGCGGAATTTTTTGACGATGCGCGGCAGCTCGGCCAGGCCCGGCAGCGGATCGTTCAGCGTCAGCAGATCGAACTTGCGCTGCGGATTGAAAAGCCCCAGCAGCGCTTTAATCGCCCATTTGCGGCTCGGTATATCGAGAAACTTGTATTTGCGCCGCTGCATCAAAATGTTGGTGATCCACATCAAATCGCGCTGCAAATCGCGGCAGCGCACGCCGATTTTATAATTTGAATTCAACTGCGGCTCGATCGCCGCCGCGCCGCGCAGATGCAGCTCGGCCAACAGCGCCGGAAAATCCATGCCACTCGTCACCGCCAGCGGAATCGAGCCCCAAATGCGCCCATTGATCTCCATCAACGTCGGGCCGAGCTTGCCCACTTTGAACTCCACCATCGCCAGCCCGGTCCACCGAATTGCTTGCAGCAGCCGCAGCGAATAATCGTACAAATCGGGATCGAGCTTGACGCTCTCGCGATATGCGCTCGGCCCGCCGGTCACGGGAATTTCCCGCAACCGCTTGTGTTGAAACGCGGCCAGCGGCTTGCCTTCGCTCATCAGCAATTCCACGCCGTGGCCAATGCCGGCGCAATAACGCTGCAGGAGCACCGAGCATCGGCCCTCTAAATTTTGCATCTGGCTTTTGAGATCATCGGCATCGGCGGCGTACGTCACTTTAAAAGAGTCGATGCGATTGCCTTCGCGCAGCTTGCGCGAGGACTGCGGCTTGAGCACGACCGGCCAGCCGAGACGTTCCGATATTTCGAGCGCTTCTTTCGCCGTTTCGACAACATAAGTCTCCGGCACCGGCACGCCGAGTTCTTTCGCGAGTTGCCAGGTTTTGTCCTTATCCGTCACCACTTTCAACATCTCGTCGCCGGGCAGCGCCAGCCGCGTGATCGCCGTGAAAGCTTGGCGAGATCGCGCCAACGGTTGGCCGGCCAAATCCGTCACCGGAATGATCAAATCCACGCCTTTGGCCTTGACCGTCTCCAAAAGGCAATCGCAAAATTCCTGCGGCTTGGCCTCCGGCGCCGGATAGACGATCTTCTCGTGCGCGTAACGAGAACGAAAGCCGATGCTCTTCGAATCGGCATCCGCCGCAATCACGCGATAGCCTTTGCGTCCGAGCGACCGAATCACCGTAATCGCACTGCCGCGCCCGGCATCGGTGACGAGCACCGTTGGAGATTTTCCGTTGAGATTAGGCATGATTTTTATTTACTTCCGCTTGCATCTGGCTTGCGAATTTTATATATTTACTCACATTCAATAAAATTGCGGCTATTGACTCACAACCCATCGAGTGAAATCACCATGTCTCAAAATCATCAACATCTCGAAAGCGTTGTCGAGAAGTTGATTCACGAGCATTTCGAGCAGGAAGAAAATCTCGAAAAAATCGTATGGATCAAATCCGACAAGCCTGAAATCCGTTTGATCGAAGTTAATTCCCAGACCATTACCACAGGTGACGTCCAGTCATTTTATTTCCCGCCGTCCGACGAAATCCCTTATGCTTTAAAACTCGCGGAGGTCACGCCCGACGAATGGCAGAGGGTTCTGCGCAGCGAAATCCCTTTGCCCGTGGGATGGAGTCTCGAGAATCACCAAGTATTTTCTCGTGATTTGGTTACCGTATGACTGACTTACGTGCTTGGCAATTGGCATTCCTCAAACAGGCTCGCGCTGATTGGGAAGCCTATCAAAGAATCGATGATCCGACATGGCCATCTTGCCATCGTTTACATTTTTTACAGATGGCTGCAGAAAAGCTGGGTAAAGCGCTTTTGGTCGCTGGTGATATGTCACTTGAACGAATCACCCATACCCATGCTGCCTTTGTCAAGTTTATGCGGGTTGCCCGCAACAATCATAATCTACAAAAAGGCCTGGGTATGACTTACTCCCAGTTAAAAGCGCATTTCAATCGGCTTCTCTCAATTGCTAACGAGATTGAAGTGCTTGCGCCAACTTTAGCACAAGACGGACCCAATCCCGAATATCCTTGGCTTGATAAATCAGGCCATATTTTAGTCCCCATAGACTACTCATTTCCACTGATGAAGCTATTGCAATCACCACAAGGCGCGCAGTTACTTAGATACATCAGGTATTTTCTTGTGGAGTTCGAAAAGCTTTTCTTTGAATAAATAGTAAAGCTTGATACTTGCAGTTTGTCATTTGCTACTTGCCACTTGCAGTTCTTTCACATACTCAATGGCATACTTCCACAAAACATAATACCGATTCGACCGGAGCCACTTCACTGTTTCATTCCCAACAATACCACCCGCTTCATTGGATTCCTGCAGCCGCATCACCAAACCCGCCACGTATCGGCCCCAAGTTAGAACAAACAGCGGCGCGAGCATTTCCGGCGCAAGATGCAATCGTTCACGATAGCGCGTCACATAAGAACACGCCCACGCTTTTGGTCCAAAAAATGCCTGTTGAAACGCTTTCAGGTAATCGGCATTTTTCCGCGCGTTTTCCCGGGCGAATGCGATATACGTCAAAAAGAAAAAAAGATCGGCAGCAGGCAGTCCTTTCGGTTCTGCCAGCTCCCAATCTACCACGCCGACCCGGCCCTTTTCATCCTGCAAAATATTCGGCGAGCTGAAATCGCCGTGCTCCATGACCAGCGGCATATCGTGATCACGCAACGGACGCACCAACGCCAAAGTCTGATCGACCAAACGCGATTCCTCGACAGATTGCGGCAGCAGCGTTTTGAATTGCTGCAAAGGCTGCTCGACGAGCCGCTCAAACCAGTCGCGCTCATCTTGCGAAGTGGAACTCACGGTAGCTTGCTGAAGCTCGAGCAGCCACGTGAGCGCGGACTCGATACACAACTCCGGTTGCCGCCGCACGATCGCCGGACTCATCGGCCGGCCCGGAACCGCGGTCTCGATCAACAGCCGGTGTTCGTGATAATCTTCGTAAGCCACCACACGTGGAATGGATTTATCTTCTTCAGCACGAGCGCGATTGGCAACGTGGAGATTCGCGACTTCGCGATCCAAACGCTCGTTATCACCGGGCAATCGGGGCAGCTTGACCACGAGTATCGGCTCAATTCTGTCCTCAGCCAGAACGAAGCAAATCACGTGGCTCGACGCGCGAAAGCGCGGCGTCATCATCACGCACGAGAGCCGCGAAGAATCGCCAAAGCGTTTGAGATTCAGCCGTTGCCAATTTTTTCTTAAGAAGTTTATAACCAAATTCATTCAGGACCTCGGGGCGAAGTCCGACTTGCGCAGCGGGATCTGACTAAACTCGATGACCTTCGAGCGCAAGTCGGACTTCACTTCTCACGAATGTCATTCTGGAAGAATCTTTTTTCGATCCAGCACGGCGCTCAGCTGGAAAAAGATCCCGACAGGACTGCGGCACTGATTTGTTTGACTAATTTGATATTGTTTGTTTCACAAAAGCCACATAATCTTTCAATCGTGCGCAATAAAACTTTTTGTTAATACTCGGTTGATGCGGAAACGGGAATATAACGCGATTGAGAACATTATCATCAGATTTTATGTATCTGAATGGCAAAGTTTTGCCTGTCTTCCAATCATCGTTGTATCCCCAATAATCCCGAACGTATTTAGAAGCGTTCTCACGAATTATGATTGAAAGAACCGGTTGTCCCAACGTAATTATGGGTACATTATCAAATTGCGCAAGCTCTTCTCTCAACAGAGGAAGCCATATTCGTGCAAACTTTTCAACCACATCATCTTCTTTTATCTGCGTCGGCGGCTTGATAAAAAAATTCTTCAAGCAGTTGGTCGCATACACATTCTTGTCTAAATCTATTTCCAAGCCTTTACAAATTCCGTCCAAATACTTGTGTAAACTGCCTGCTCGGTCAAGATTGAGGACGGTTGTGATCTTGGCCCGGCTCTTTTGATTTTTTACGGTTGGGTCTTGGCCCAAGATTATAATCCTTATTTCCTCAGTAGAAAATATTTCAGGAAATGTTTTAGGAATTTCTAAGCTGCTGTCCACAAATTGGCGCAAATGTGGATTTGCCAGCAGTTCCTGATAAACTTTAGCAGTTTCTCGCTTAATGGCGATCATTTAATAAAGATTAAAAGCAATTTCTAAAATGCCCGGCGAAGTCCGACTTGCGCAGCAGGATTGACTAAACTCAATGGCTTGTTCCGCGCAAGTCGGACTTCACTTTATTTTCCGCGCAATCAAACTAAAACACGGCGTCAAATGCGCCAGCAAACCGGTTTGCATCATCATCCGGCCGGCGGCAAATTTGAGCCGGCTCGCCCAATCGCTGCGCGGCCGCGAGAAAACATAATCAAGCGCCGCTGAATCGTTCATTGGAATAATCTCTAAGCATGCCTCGAAATTCGGGCGCTGCCAGTGCATTTGAATATCGCCAAATCCCAAGCGCTCTAGCGCGGCAACATGATCGCGAAAAAGCTCCAACACATTTTGTTGTAACCTCAACCCCTTCTTGTGGGGCGCTGTTGCAAGGTCATTTCCCTTGGCGTCGGCAGCCGCCCACTCCGTCTCGCTTCCATAAAAAACTCCGGAAAGGGAGCGCGGCAAGAAGCGGGGAATGCGCTTTATAATATTCTGCAATGAAGCGGCCCACTCAAGGGGCTGCATTTCCCAATAAAGAAAACCGCCCGGCGCCAGCAGCGCGTCGGCTTTCGCCAAACTTGAGGCCTCGCGCAAGCGCAACACCACCAGATCAAAACTGCCGTTTTTTTCGACCGCATTGATGCGGAGCGACTCGCTGAAATGTTTAAGCGCTGCCGGAAGATTCCCCGTTTCCGGGCCGAGATAAACGACACGGCGCAAATACGGCTCCGGCAAGAGAAACCGCCAATCGATTCGCCGCGCCAGTTGCAGCTCGTGATCGGAGCGCCGGCCTGCTCGCTTCATCGAAGCCGCAGGTTCGCCGGCAATCGCTGATACCGGTATCAGAATTTCGTTATCTGTCAGCAAAATTACAATAAAAATATTCCAACAGATAAAAAGCCTGTGGCCGTAGACCGCCAACGGATTCACCCTTCTCAATCTTCCGTTGGCCGTTTACGGCCGTAGGCTTTTTAGCCCATTGGGCTAATTGCTTTTTGAGAATTTATTTTTTCGCAGCGCGTCCGCCCGGCGCCACAAAATTCACTGCCATGGTTTTCGGCACGGTAAATTGATACAACACCGTCTTCTTGCCGGTATTCCCGAAAATTCCATTGGCGTTGGGGGAATCGACGCCAAAATCATTGTCGTTGATCACGGCAATGGTGGTGTCATTCACCACGGTGATGCCTTCCGGTTTTTTGTGCGAAGCATCCCAGCCATTCGCCAGCAAATCCATATACAAAGTTTTTTGGACCGGCACAATGCCGTTGGCGGTGCAGTTCGCGGCGTTTTCCAATTGCTCCAGCGTTTTGCCGTTGAAATCTTCACGGGTGATCGGCGTGGCCTTCGAAATGTCGATTTTGAAAATCTTCTTCACATTCTCGTCTTTCTTCGCAGCATGCTCAAGCACCAAAAATTCGTGGTCGTTGATCGCCGTCATGTCGCCGATGCTCCACTCTTTATTTTTTAGGCTCGCGGTCGGTGCTTCGTGCTCGTAAACAAACATGCGCGTCGCCTCCGTCTTAGGATCGATTTCCACAATCCGGTGTAAGCGGCTCGATTCTCCGGCAGCTTTGTCGGGATTGTACATCGGCGCTTGCAACATCGCATAAATTTTGCCGTTCGGCGTACAAGCAATTCCTTCGAAGCCGCGGTTCGGCCTTCTTTTGGCCATGATGCTGTCAATGGTTACTTCGTGCGCCGAGGCAGCAAACGGCGTGTATCTCTTAATCACTTCGCCGGTCTTGCCGTTGACGCGCCAAATCGTCGGGCCGTATTCTTCTCCAATCCAAAAGTCGCCGTTTAGATCGGCAGCAATGCACTCGCTGTCAATGCCCCAAGCATCCAAATTCGCCAAAGTTTTGTTGGTGTCGACCCAGGCCACTTCGCCGGTATTTCCAAAGCCAAGCGGATGCGGGATACCTCTGGCATTCGCACCGCCGGATTTTTTTAATGTGAAAGTTTCCATGACTCTGAGCGAATCGCTTTCGGCGCGCGCTTTGAAAATCTTGGGCGCATAATCCGGAAATACGAACAAGATGGTTTCTTTGCCGGCATTGGCTTCGTTCGCATCGGCGTTCGGTCCGCGATCCGTGATCAAATAAAACTCGTTTTCGGAGCTGCGAATGAAATGCAGGCCGGAAATCCCGCCTTCGTGAATCGTCACGCCGTTGGAAGTGCCGATCACCGGCGGCGTCTTCAGCTCATACTTCACGAGCTTGATGTCTTGCGCATGCGCGCAAATTGCTAAACTCAAAGAAAACGATACCGCAGTGAAAATCTTTTTCATTATCTCTCGATGTTGATAAAACAAAATCACAAAGGCTTTCATTTGTTGAATTCAACTTTCAGTATTTTTCCGGGCTCCGCGTCAGTCATCTCCGGGCGATCGTCGAGCAATCTCACCGGATCAGAAAAAATGCCCGGTCCCGCAGGGCGGGACAGCGTGTGGCCGTTGCCATTTAAGTTCATCCACTCCGGTAACTGCACTTCAAAACCGTTGCTCGCCAGCGTGCTCGGCTCCAACAAATAATTGTTTTGCTCCGGCGCGACAAAGTGCATTTCGGCCGTCTGGCACGTCGGCCAATCCATCGCCGCATCGACGAGCGAATGGCGCACTGCGACGCCGCCATCGGAGAAGTAATCTTCGTCGAGCAATTCTTTATTGCCGGAAAAAACGCAGCTCACGAAATTGCCCGTCGCGCCGCCGAAAAACGGCTTCTTCCGCTTCGCCTCGATCGCAAGATTATTGTTGATGAACGTGCAAAACGCAATCTTCGGACTCGACAAATCTTTGCACGAAACGCCGATATTGCAGCCAACATAAAGATTGTTGATGAGAGTCGGATGCGAATTTTCGCCGACGCTGGTGCCTTTGTCGCCGATGTTCTCGAAACGGCAATTGCGCACCGTGACGTAGCTGCCGGAGAAATCGACGCCGTCGCCGCCGGTGTTGCTGAAATGGCTGTCGGTGATTTCACCGGTGCAAAAATCCAGATCAAACGCGTCGCTATCGGTGCCGGTGATCAAACAATTCTTCATGAAGACATGCCCATTTTTAACGTTGAGGCCGTCTTCGCTTTTCATATTCATCCAGCGGCAGCCGATAAATTCCGCGTCGCCGTTGTGAACCGCAAAACCGCCGGTGAACAACATGCCGTTGACTTGCGCCTGCCCCGCATCTTCCACGTCGGTGTAATGCACGACAACTTTTTGCGGCGGCCGAACCACGGCAAAAGTGTCCCACACATTGCCACTGCCGTCGCCGTGAATGCGAATGCGATTCTCCGGCGTGCCGGTGGAAGTAAGCCCGCCATAACACAACACGATGGCGCGCGGCTTCATGGTGATGTCAGCGCCGGGCTTGAGAATGAGCGGCACGGACTTGGGAACGACCACCAAACCGGAAATCGTGATCTTGCCAACGACCTCGGCGGCGCCGGGATGATCCTGGCTCGCCACAAATCCCGGATGCCGCTGCAAAAATTCGTTCAGTGTAAAATCCTCGGCGTCGATGTCCCAATGATCGGAAACATCGATGGCCGTGATGCCGATGGAGTTATCGACCGGCGCTTCAGCCGTGCCCGCCAGGCCCGAAGGAATCTCCAAACCGGTGACGGCGTTGACGGCCGCGACCTGAATTTTCGGCGCCTTCCATTCGAGCGGATCACGAAGTTCGCGCGGCAGCGCCACTTTGCCAACTAAAAAAAACCGCCGCCGGCCAACGAGCGTATCGAAAAACTCCCAATAACGTCCTTCGATAATATCCGAGCGGTATTTCAGCTCCGGAAAAATATTTTGCCCAAACGCAAAATTGATTTGCCAATTCTCGGCGTTCGTTTCGACGACGAGCGGATCGTTGCTATCCAACTTACCGTCATTATTGGCGTCTGCATAGAGCCGGTAATTTCCCTCGAAGAGCAGCGAGTCGGTAAGCTGAACTTGGCGCAACTGAATACCGCTAAAATTGAGCGACGCGATCTCGATGGCGGCGCGGTCACTCGCTTCGAGTTTATAAACAAAATTGGCGGAGGACATCTTCAAAACCGAGTAGACGCGCCGAACATTATAATCAAGCTCTTTCTTGACGAGATCCATCTTGTAGCCTTGAATCGGCGTGGTCAGCACATCCGCCCAGATGTAAGGCCGAATTTCATTATGGATGGCGTTATATTTCGCCATCAAACTGTCGCCGCCGTCGCCGACCCATTCCCACAGCATTTTATTGCGCTGCCGGCGCAACAGCGGATCGAGCAATGTGGCGCGCTGCAATTCATCCGGACCGTGATTGTTCCAAAAATCGATGGTGCCCGGCTCTTTCGGCAGCTTGATCAATAGCACATCCCACGGAATCGGCTCCAAAAGTCCCTTGCTCGGATCGTAATACAGTTTGAGATTATCCGAGCCGAAGCGCACGTGGTTGGTGTTGCACAGCGTGGTGATGCAGCGAAAACGCAGATATTTGTTCCAATCCAACACGTTGCGGGCGCGGCGAAAATTTTCCGGCGTGGGATTGAGCGCGTGCTCGTTCAAGGTTTGAATGGCGCGCATGCCGAGATCGCTCTCCCGATCGACGGCGCGCTCCACCGAGCCGAGATCATATTTGGCGTCGGAAGCCGCGGGCGTGCCGTACTTGGTGTATTGCTCGAAGTGCATGGCGCGGCCGTTTTGGCCGAACAGCGAGGTCTCCGGCCGATTCTGCGCCGCGAAAAGCGGCTTGTCAAACTGCTCGACTTCATAATAAATGCCCTGCACGATGCCGTTGATGCGCAGAATGATGAAACGATCCTGCATCGTCACCAGCTTGTAATTGTGCAGCAAATCATTGATGAACGTCGCCAGGCCGTAAATCTTGTCGCTCGGGATGACGAGATTGATCTGGCGCTTGCCTTGAAAATAAATCGCTTCTTCAATCACCTTGCCGTCGTGCTGGAGCTTCTCATTGCCGAACTTGATGCGCCACGATTTTTTCGGATGCGCCCAATGTGGTGCCAAAGCACCACGCACGCGAACTTTGACGCCATACTTTTGGCCATCGTAAATAAACTGCGCCTTCGACCAAATTTCGGTGGCCTCGTTGTTCATCCAGCCGAGCTTGAGGTTCTTCTCCACGACCTGCTCGACTTTGGCATATTCCTGAGGCGAAATTTTGAGATCATAAATGCGCAGGCCGGAATTGAGCAGCAGGTGGCGATTGCGAAACGGATTGAAAAAGCCGTCGATCAGGGCGAGATACTTGTTGCCGGTGACCAACTCGCTGGCGCGGCGCGCGAGAGCGGGGGAATACGTCAAGCAACAAAGCGTGATGACGCCGAGCGCCGCGATGCCGATCAAAGCATCCGATAGCCTAGGCCAAATCCAGCGTACCGGACTGCTGAAGCGCTCCAAGGCGGCAGTAATTTTTTGTTTGGATGAAGACATAATGGTCACAAAGGAATTGCCCAACGGATAGAAACGGCCAACGGATAAAAAATATTTTGCCCTACGAATATTATGTCATTCTGGAAGAATCTTTTTGAATATGAAGCACATACTTGTTTTGAAAAAGATTCTTCCAGAATGACAGTCTTTATGTTTGGATGAATAGTCAAAATCCGTTGGCAGCCTTTATCCGTTGGTTACAAAAACGTTCGGAAATTTTCCGACATCATTGATCTAATTCACGTACTCTTCCGGCCGTCCAATGGCCGACATCTTTGCTTCACTGCGCACGGCGTAACAATACTTGCTGATCGCCTGGCTTTGCAAACTGTATTTGGCGATGAGCTGGTGCAGCCAGAACGGCAGGTGGTCATCGACTTTGATCTCGAAAATGGCGCGATTATATTGCAGCAAACGGCGGGCGCCCTTGAGCGGCCCCAGCAGATCGAGGTTGCTGCTGGCCAGCAATTCGTCGTCGAAATTAACGCGCACGCGGCTCGTTTCCTTGCGCTCGAAAGCCTGGCGGCGGTATTGCACGATGACTTTCGGCAGCATGTTGTACTGCCGCTGCAGCCGAAAAAATTCCTTGGAGATCTTCTTGTCGTTCATCAAGCGCGCCGGCGGCAAGGCGTGCCGATTGAGCGCCAATTCCACTTCATCATAATCGGCGCGCGGAACGTCGACCGTGGTCTTGTAAATGTAGCTCAAGTAACGCGACTTCACTTCGAAACGCACCAGAGCGCTGTCGCTCGGGTTCTCGCCATACGCGCGCACGCGCAGCTTGTGGCGCACCGCTGCGCCGGAAAGCTTTTCGTGATACGCCATGTAATCCGACGTATCGTAATACAAGCTGCGGACGAGATAACCGTCTTCCTGGCCGGCGTACGCATCTGGACGCATGAACGCGAGCAGATCGCGCGTCAACGCCGTGCGCGTCGTGCGGTCGACCCAGTATTTCACCTCGAGCCGGTTGAACAGCAGCATGCGGTTGGTGGTCATGGTTTACCTTGGTTTTCAATTTTAAATTTTCAATTGAAAATTTAAAATTGTAAATTTGCACTATGGGAATCCAGACTGGCAGTCTGGGTTACGTTTTACAGATCCAAATGATTCTCCGGCGCAATCATCGTCACCTGGCGAATCGTGCCGTTTTTGCCAAATTCGCTGACGATGTGCTCCGGCGAAGCCTTGGACGCCAACCGCACGTTGTAGGTGTACTCAAATTCTTTGCCGGAATCAACATCAGTCGCGCCACGCAACTGCTTCCACGAGATCATGTCCTGCGCCGACGGCGACACCGCGCTCCAGGGCTCTTTTTGGTTCGACCGGAAGATCAGAATGTAATCGGCGGAGCCGACATTGCCATGGCCGATCTTAGACATCACCACGGTGATCAGCGAGATCATCACGGTGCCGATGACGGCGACCATCCAGGCATTGGCGCCGCAGCACAGGCCGATGCCGATGGCCAAAAACAAAAAGGTCATGTCCTTGGCGTCTTTGATGACGGTGCGAAAACGAATGATGGACAACGCGCCGACGAGGCCGAGCGACAAGGCGACGTTGCTGCCGATGGCCAGCATCACCATCGCCACAATCGGCGCAATCATCATCAGCGTCAGAAAAAATGAGCGCGTATACGCGACGCCGCTGTGCGTTTTGCGGTATACCGTTGCCCAGATAAAGGCGAGAGAAAAAGCGAGCAAAAAACTCAGCGCGATCTGACCCGGCGTCAGATCAACTTTAAGAACGTTAGCTGGATTCATGAAAAACTACTCCTGAGTGATTGAGTCATGTATGGAAACAGCACAAGTTTTTATCTCTTAGAATAATACTGACATACCTGCCAGAATGGGGAAACAAAATTTGCCGCTACTGCCGCTGCCGGTAGAGCAACGGATCAACCACACTCCCCATGGCTTCGACATCGAGCCGGTGGCGCAGAAATTGATTGATCTTTCTTGCTTGCTCGGCTGGGTTGGCGATGACCGCGCCATAATCGACGTACACGAGATCCGTGTTGGCTTGTTTTTTCAAGCGGCTGTCGAGCCAAACGAGATGCCGGCGAAACAGCGCGGCCAGCCTTTTGTCGTCGGCCCGGTTGACCGTCTCGCCACGGCGAATGAGCATTTGGCGCTGGGAGGCGAGGGTTTCCTCGATCTGGCGCTGCATGAAAATCACCTTATAGTCGTAATCCGGCGGCAAGTGTTTGAGCAGCTCCGAGATGATTTTCACAGCCTTGCCCCTGGCCTCCGGCAGCCAAGATTGGTCGCGCGCGATCTGCTTGACGCGCTCAAATTCGTAATAGCCCTTCGGATTGTCCGCATCCGCGGCGCGAATGTGATCGGTTAAAACCGGCATGCCGCCGGCCTCGAGCATTTTCATCATCATCGAGGTGCCGGAGCGCGGCAAGCCCGAAACAATCGTGATCAGCTCATAATTCATTGTTCCCAAACCTTGATTTAGCATCCCTTTCGGGATTTTAATCGTTACTATTTTTTCGCTTCTTCTCTTCAATTCTTCCAATCATTTTGATATTACTCCTTAATCCCTTTTATCTCTTGATTTTCTTTTTCTTCTTCTGATAGCGAATTTAAGTCCCAGGCATAACAATTAAGTTTACAATATTTGCATTTATTATTTTCTATTTCAGCTTCCAAGCCACAAACTCTGCATTTACTTGTATCATTTTCATTTTGTCGTAAGGTTTCTTTTATCGTTCTTTGAATCCGTTGTTCTTTGAGTGCTTCATTTCCAAAGTTTTTTGTTATGCGTTGGACTAAATGTCTAACAGCATGAGGTATTATCAATTCATTTTCTCTCAATTTTGAGAGGGTATTTAAGACTCCCTTCACGTTACTATAAAACTCTGCCTCTTTAAGCTTTTTTCCAAAAGATATACCCAAAAGAATAGGCGCTATTATGAAAAATAGGCCAGCAACTATTTCGACGATATAATTCTGATAAATCTTATTACAATTACTGTTTAAGTAATCGCAGAGTTTTTCTAGGTGAACTATCGATGTCAGTAAATCAGTTTGATAAAATTTTCCTATTAAAAAGCCACAAATCTGGTCAATCAGATTACCAAATAACAATAATACCCCAAATGCCAAAATTAAGCATGGTGGAATAATCAATGCCGCTAAAAGTATTTTCAAACGCTTTACAATAAATTTTTGCATTGGTTATCAATGAGTTATGGTTCAATGATTACCGCACAACTTGTTAGTATTTATCAATGCCTAGGAAATTTCTCTAAATCCAGCAATTCCGCCACGATCTTAGGAATTTCCGTGTTGTCCTTCAAGCCGGTAAATCGCATGGCGTGCGGACCAAAGGCGAACAATGGCACGGGCTGGCCGGTGTGCCGGTCGGTGGCCCAGGCCACTTCAAATTGTCCGCCGACCGGTGAGCCGTCGATAATATTCAAGCCGCCGGTTTCGTGGTCGGCGGTGACGAGCACCAGCGTGTGTCCATCCTGCAACGCGAAGTCGATTCCAACTTTGACGGCGTCATCCAAATTTTTCAGATGCTCGATGAAATAGTCGGGGCGATTGACGTGGCTGCCGTGATCGACGCCTTCATCTTCAACCATCAGAAAAAAGCCTTTTTCATTGCAGCTCAATAGGGCGAGCGCCTTATCGGTCAGCTCGGCCAAGCTCGGCGTCAGCACCGGAGCTTGCATTTCCGGTTTCATTCTATCGGTCGTCAAATCTTCAAAAAGGCCGAGAAGAAAATTGCCTTCGGCGTTCGGCAAATCTTCTTTTTTGTCGATGACCGTATAACCCAACTCTTTGGCGAGCGCGAGTGGATTCACCTCATCTTTTCTCTCGCTGCGCGCATCGGTTTTCGGATAAAAATATTCGCCTTCGCCAAACAGAACGTTCACCCGCGCGCGCAGCATTTGCAGGGCGATTTCTGCCTTCATCCCGCGCGATCGCACGTGGCTGGCAAACACTGCCGGCGTCGCATCGGCGAGCGATGTTGTTGTGACTAAGCCAGTTGACAAGCCGGCATCCCGCGCCGCTTCGAGAATTGTGAGATGGCTCTGCCCACTTGAATCCACGCCGATGCTGCCGTTGGTGGTTTTAATACCGCACGACAAAGCCGTTCCCGCCGCCGCCGAGTCGGTGATCAGATCATCCGCCGAATGTGTGGCCGCCAGTCCTGTCACCGGCATTTGCTCGATTTGAAACCTGCCGTCCGGCCCCAATAAATTTATGCGCGCGGCAGTGAGATGCCCCAATCCCATGCCGTCGCCGATGAACAGAATGACGTTGCGAATTTGGTTATCGGGCAACAGAGGCAACGGCGCAGATTCCATGGCATGTCTCCCAATCGCCAGCACCTCGCCAGACTTGTAATAAACCAACGACGTATTGACACGACCGAGAAAAAGCGTGAAGCCCCAATATCCCAAAATCAAACTGCCTGCTAAAATAAGACCGTATATAAGAAATCGTTTTGCTTTCATCGTTACTATAATATTCAAGTTTAAGATGATATACACACATCAATCGATTCATGCCGAAACGTATGGCCGCGGCGATTTATGATGTGCTAGAATGCCATGCACAAGTTCGCCTTAGTTCGGCAATTGCGAGGCGCTAAAGTTTGTTAAATTTTAGCAACAACAAAAAAAGCCTTGCATTTTTTTAACATTTGTGTTATAATTAACACTTATACTCTTCAGCGCGAAAAACCCGCAACCTCAAAAGCAGGAAACATTATCGACCACAGAAAAACGCTTTAACTGGCGCATTTACCCGTAAAGGTAGCTGAATCGACAGCACGGGGTTTTGTTTTATCAAGCACTACAGCCGTTCTTTGGTGAACTTTAACAACCGGCACGATCAAACTCCAAATGAGTTCGATTATGTCGATATGAAACTCAGCGGTCAAAGAACAATCGAAACATCACCTCTAACCCCATAGGAAAGGAGTAGCCATGACGACCGGCGAAATGGGTGCGACTATCTTTGCGCTCGGCGTTCTTTTAGCGAGCACGCAGTTAATCGGTTATTTATTCGAGCGGTTGCGCCAGCCGCGCTTCGCCGGTGAGATTCTCACCGGTGTTCTTCTGGGGCCATTCGTTCTCGGCCATTTTGCCCCTTCTTTTTCTACGGCGATCTTTGGAACTCCTTCCGATGCCAACAAAATCAACGAGGTGTTGGGCTTTATCTATTGGTTCGGTTTGCTGCTGTTGATGTTTATCTCCGGAACCCATGTGCGCCGCGTGTTGGGCCAGGAAAATCGGCGGCAGACGCTCTGGCTTTTGGGCGTTGGCACGCCTATACCGTTTTTTCTGGTGCTGGCCGCAGGATTGCTGGCGCTCTTCCCAATGGAGGCTTTAATCGGATCGTCAGGACAGAAAACCTCGACGTTGTTAATCCTTTCCATTGCCGTCGCGATTACTTCGATTCCAGTCATCTCGCGCATTTTTTATGATCTCAAAATATTGCACACCCGCTTCGCCAGTTTGATTCTTGGTTTTGCCATGATCGAGGACATCATTCTTTGGGCGGTGTTGGCGATCGCGACCGCGCTGGCGAAGACGGCGGTCAGCCAACAAAGTCTGGTCCATGACATTGCCACGCATGTCAGCATCACCGTTGCCTACATGACCTTCGGACTTTTAGTGGCGCCGCGTCTCCTCAAAAGATTCCACGTCTCGCGATGGAATGCGTTGCACAAGTCTTCCGCTCTGGCTTACGTGATCTCGGTGCTGTTTGCCTATATCGCCATCGCCACACTGCTTGAGGTCAATTTGATATTCGCCGCTTTTCTGGCCGGCTTGGGTGTGGTCGGCGGCATGGAGGGCCAGGAGCGAACGCGCTTTTCCAAAGTGCTGGACTCGATCGAGCATTTTTCCACGTCGGTATTTATCCCGATTTATTTCACTCTGGTTGGCTACAAGCTGGTTTTCGGAAAAGCGTTTTCAATAACCATGCTTTTATATTTTCTCATTGGCTCCACGTTGCTGGCTTTGATTTCCCGAGGGCTGGCAGCAAAGTTCGCCAAATTTCGCGGATTGGATATTTTGAATATCGCGATCACGAGCAATGCCCGCGGCGGACCGGGAATTGTGCTGGCCAGTGTAGCGTATGATGCCGGCATTATCAGCGCGAGTTTCTATACGACCCTCGTCTTGACGGCGGTGATCACTTCGCAAATGGCTGGAGTCTGGCTGCGATATGTTTTGAGCAAAGGCTGGCCATTGCTGTCCAGCAATCCGGAAGAGACTTGGAGCATTGATCCTGCCACCGGCGAAGTGCCGCGAGCAACGGCGCCAGCAACGGCAGTGACGACGTGAAAGAACGGGGGCGACAACAACACGACATCATGTTTAGGTTATTGGGTTCGTGTCACTGCGAGCGAAGCGAAGCAGGCCCTTCGGATGAAGAGGTGGCTTCACTTCGTTCGCAATGCCTTTATTTTCCAGATGCCAAATCCAGAGAATGATTGGCAGAAAGCAGCGTTTCGTGTACTGTTTTTGCAATACGCTCGGACATTTCGACGTTGCCCCTGATTGCCTTGATTTTTGACGGAACGTGCAACAAATCTTCGGCAGTTTTGACCACTTCAAAACTTGCACCGAGGCTTCTTCTCTCAAATTGAGCGAAAAATTCCTCGGCGGCGGCCGTTGGTTCAGTGGTCGTCACTTTGATGATTCTTCCGTTTGTGTCTACGCCGATCAGCAATCCCACTTCCTTGCCCGGAAGCGCCAGCGTTTCGAGAAAAACGTAGCCGAGCAACACTCGCGGATCGTCGTCACGATCCCAATACACCTCGCCATAAGACGTCCCATCAGGCGTGCGCCGATTCTCGTAATCATCGGCGGACAAAAAAATTCCGGCATTGTGATTCGGAAATCGTTTGTGGCTTTTGCGCTTGCACGGAAGAGGCCGCCAGCGCGAGCGACAGTATGGTCACTGCAATTGGGAATTTCATCAAAGACCTCGTTAAAGATAGTTACAGATTTTACCGCTCAATTTGTAGAAATAATACCAGCCAGACCCCTCCTTGCAGAAATACTCCGGGAAACCGTCTTTTCATTTTAGTTGAAAATTTTTTGGCCAATCAACACCATTCCATAAGCCGCCATGAACATCGTGATCAAATGCTGATACACGCTTTGCGAAGATTTGACGTAAATGAGGCTTCCCACCGTCCGGTAAGTGAGCAGCGCCAACGCGGCTAAACCGAAACAATGCCAGCCGAACGCCTCGCGATGCAAGAGCAGCAGCACGATGATTTGCGACAGTGCAAAGAGCATGTACCCGAAAGCAATGTTGGCGCGCATGCTCTCTTTGTCGCTGTAAATGGCCGTGGCGAGTATCGTCAAGAAGCCGCCGCCCATGTTGGAAAGCCCGTGTACCAAGCCGGTAAACATCAAATAAATTTTCGCATGCTTTTGGAGAAAAACGGCCAGCGCCTGCTGCGTCTTTTTGTTGTAGCGCGTCATGGCGGTAAAAACCAAAGCCACGCCCACAAAAAGCTTGATATCGAAGGCAAAAATTTTGCTCAAAACCAAAGCCAGCCCGACGACGATAAGCGGCACGGCGTAAAAAATAATATGGTTCCGCAACTCGCCGAGGCGGTTTCTCCCATTTAGAACTTGCATCAAGCTGATGATCAACGACGAGGGCAAGAGAACCGAGATCGTTTCTTCAAACGAATAGCCGAGCAAAAGCAGCGTCGGCGTTCCGAAAACCAAAAGGCCGACACCGAAAAGCGACTGAATCGTCGAAAACAAAAAAACGGTGATGGCCAAAGGTCAAAGATGCAGCATAGTGACTAACGTTTAAAAGCCTTTTTCGTTGTATACTCGTTTAGGGATAAAATTATAGTCATTGCGAGGCGTTTTTTGCCGAAGCAATCTCTTGGTTTTTAAAAGATTGCTTCGCTAAGAAACGCTCGCAATGACCATTACAAAATAACCCTTAACAAGTATGGCGCCCTTTTCGTTGCGGAATTTATTGAGGTTTGCAAAAGTAAAAGGAAAATGGCATGCCTGCCCTGCCGCAGGCCAGGGCTGGAAGCATCTTGTTTGTTGTCCAGCACAGTGCATGATTGGAACAGGATTCCTCCGGAATGACATCCAAGCATGGTGCTCGCATCGTTTCCAATTATTAATGCAAAGCTCAATAAGTGCTAAGCAGGCTGGTAAGCCGGCTGCGGGCGTTTGCTGCGATTGACGCGCGCGTAAAATTCGGCGATCAGCTCCCCTTCCTCCTCGGTCATGAATTTTTTCCACTTGTCGGCGAAGTTGTAAATCTCCGTTCGCCTGATAATATCTTCAAACTCCGGGTACCACTCCAGCTCGCAAAATTTCAGGACGTCGCGGAGAGTATCGACCGGCTCTTTGACAAAATCTTCGTAATTCAGCTCGGTGCAGCGCCCAGGAAAGAGCGCCATGTTTTGGCGAATGTCGTCGATGTCCAATTGCGTTTTGATCGCCGCCGCGAGAATCGGTTTCTTGCCGAGGTCACGCCAAATGTCGAGATATTCTTCCGGTATCTTACCCCATTCCCATTTGTCGCTATCGGGCGCCGCCGTCACATTCAACCAGCCCGCTTGGATCCACGACGAGACCACGTCGCGAGGCAGGCGTTTGAGATAAATGAAACGCATGCCCGGAAAAACGCGCTCGAAATAGGCCAGGCGCGACCAGCCGGTAACTTTCATCAAAAATCTTTTCTTGCCCTGCAGCTTGAGAATATTGGCAACGGTTTTTCGCAGCGGCTCAATCGACTCCGCCGGCACGTCTTCGGGATACAGCGGCCGGTCGTGACGCGTAATTCCCGGCAAGTATTGCTGCCAAAAATTGTACGGGCTGAACGGCTTCGGAAAAAGACGATGCTCGCGAATGCTGTTGAACATTTGCATCGGATACAGCCGTGAGAAAATCGCCAGCCACGGCTGCGTGGGGAACTGTTGATTGAGCGTGGAAAGAAAACCCACGTCGCGATGCCGCGCGAGGATGCGATAAAAAACCGTCGAGCCGCTGCGGCCGGTGCAGGTTATCATGATGGGGCGATCAAAGGTGATCATTTTCAAAATTCTCTTATTAGTTGCTGACAAATCTAATCTTTGCAGAAAAAGCAAAAGCATTCACGCAAAGCCGCCAAGACGCAAAGGTACCCCAAAGATTTTTTAATGACAAAACGATTAGGGACAAAATAATTGTTTAGAAGATTTTGAATGGTTTTGTTCTAAATTATTTTGTCTATTCATGAAAGCCAAAAGTTAAGATTTCTTTGCGTGTTCTTTGCGTCTCTGCGTCTTTGCGTGCGCCTTGTTTTTTAATCATAAAAAACCGGCCGGTTATCGGCAATTTCCTTCTGCAGCATGTCCTGCACGGCCTCGCGCAGAATCCAATCCGGCAGCGTTTCGTTTTTGGCCAGCGCCGCTTGAATTGCCTGGTCGCTCATCGCCATCGTCTTTGCCGATTTGGATTCGAAATATTTTTGCGTGGCGGGATTGTATTCAATCGCGTCGAAGAAGAGCGGCGTGATGCCGAGGTCGCCGAGGCTTTTGAACAGCTCGCGCGTTTGCGCCTGATCGTAAAAGCCGTCGAAGTGGCCGTGGTCGCATTCAATCACGAAATGGCTGCACCCCATGTTTTTGTAGCAGAGCGCGTGAAAAACCGTTTCGCGCGGCCCGCAATAGCGCGGATAAAGCAAAGAGCCGCCCAACACGACCTTGCCCGCAGGATAAACGCCGTTATGGAGCAAAAGCTGATAGCTGTTGAAAATCGGCGGAGGCAAAAGATCGCCGGTTTGCTGCGGCCCCATCACCAAGTTGATGTAAAGGCCGTCCGCGTGCGCGGCTTCAAGGGCGCGCAGTTGCGCATATTCGTGCAAGCGATTCGGCAAATGGCCGGCGTGAAAGCCGACGACGCGGCTCCAACCTTTTTGCGCAAAGATCACGCGCGTTTGGCTCGGGCTTAATTCATATTGCGCATACGGCGAGGCCATTTTCTCCACGAGCGTGATCTCGCCCGCCACGAAACGGTTGCCGTTCTCGGCCAATTTTGCCACGCCGGGATGTTGGCGCGAGGCCGTGCCGAACCATTTCCGCGCCACCTCTTCAAACTCAAATGCGTAAATCTCGCTGACGTTCATGACGGCATGGATTTTCTCGTTGGCATCCGTCAAGGCGATACGGTCACCCGCGGAAATATTGGCGAGCGCGCTTTCGTCGGACTGCAAAACCATCGGCATCGTCCACACCTGGCCGTTGAGCAGCCGGTGATGCTCGAGCACGCTCGCGAGCTCTTTGGCGCTCATGAAGCCGGCGAGCGGCGAATACGCGCCGTTGGCAATCTGGACGCAATCCATCAAGTCGGTGTCTTGCACTTGCAGCGTCCGCAAGTTTTGCACGCCCCGACTTTCCTTGGTTCCAAATAAAAAGGAAGAGCGGGGCAAGGCGTGAGCATCCGTCTCCCGGCTTTCGCGGCTCACGAGAAAACCGCCGTGCGGCTCAACCAACGTCGAGATCGGCGCCGAGGAATAATGCGTCGGCTGCCAGCCCTGATTTTTCTCGTACTCACGAATGACTTTTTTCACCATCATCGCGGCGGCAACCGGGAAAGCGCCGATGGCTGTTTCAGCCGCGAGCACCAAACCGTCAGCGCCATCCATCATCGTGTTGAACACGTCGTTGACTTCAGCGCGCGTGGGATTCGGCGAGGTCACCATCGATTCGAGCAAGTTGGTCGCCACATAAATTTTTCTGCCGACCAGTTTGGCGTGGCGAATAATATCTTTTTGCAGCGCCGGAATGCGCTCGATATTCACTTGCCGCGATAAATCGCCGCGGTCGATGAGCAACGCATCGGATTTCGCCGCGATTTCTGGAAGATGGCGCAAGCCGCTCAAACATTCGATCTTCGAGGTCACCATCGCCTCCGCACCGGCGAGGGCGCGAACTTCATCCACATCCGCAGCGCGATTGGCAAACGACAGCGCCACGTAGCGAACGCCCATTTTTTTGCCGATGGCCAACGCCTGCTTGTCTTTTTCGGTCATGGCAGGCATTTCGACGTCGCGCTCCAGCAACGTTACGGCTTTGTTCTGGCCGATCTCGCCGCCGTTCAGCACCCAAAGCGCGACCCAATCGCTCTCAACCGCAACCACTTGCGCCAACACTTCCGCGTCGATCTTCAGCAGGTCACCGACGACGAGCTGCTTCGCGATATAATCCGGGTGCAGATTCAAATCGCTGGCGTCGCCGGGCACGCGCTGGTAGTGCACGCGGATCGTGCTGTTCTCGCGCACCACAACCTTGCCGCCGGTGAGATCGCTGGTGCGAACCTGCGCGCCTTCGGTATCCAAACATACCGGCACCTTGGTGCGCGTTTGAATGAACTCCACGATCTCTGCGACTTTTTCCACTTTGGTATGCGACAAATTCAGGCGGAACAAACTCACGCCCAATTCCTCCAGACGGCCAATCACGCGGTCATTCAGCGAAGCCGGACCGAGTGTACACCAAATTTCTTTGCTCATAAATCTATGGCCTCAATATTTTATTATTGATATTTGCATAAGCAATGTAACATCTATTTCCAAGGCAAATCTGACGCGCGTATACAGGCCCAAAGGAGCTTTTGAGAGCCACCCGTTTTTCTAATAGATGCTGTCAGCATTTTTTCCAGTTCATCTAATCCTTCCGGTGATGTGCTTGACAATGCGTTATCCCAAAGAATGATGATATTCCCACGCAAATGTCGAAGAAGAGGCTTGAGAAATTCGATAACTTCTTCTGTGCTGATATCATTTCTCCATAGATGCGTATAAAGTGACAGCTGCTTACGCTGCGGAGAAACTGTAAGAGCGCTAATCGCCGAAATCTTCTCGCGGCTAAAAACATGATAATGAATGGGCGTCTCGCCACGAGGTGCCCACGTTCTTTTCACTTTAGGAATAAGCAAAAAGCCGCTTTCATCCAATAAAATCAGATGCGCCATTAGCTTTTGCATTTTTTTTTGTTCCATGGCCATTTATAGCGTTTCCACTTTTCAATCTCCTTTTCATCTCGTTGGCTTGCTCGACATTCTGGCTTTTGACAACTCCAGTCGAGATTCTGAAGTAGCTTTCAGACATGACAAGGATGATACCTAACGCCAAAATGTTTCTTGATAAGTTGAGCAATCCGCTTGAGTGTCCAAAGATTGGTTTTGTAGCCGGCAGTTCGAGGGCCTTTTAACATTAGTTCCACAAGTTCTTCCCGTTGGGAACGAATTAATTTGGCCGTACGGCCTGGAGTTGGCTTTGATTTTATACTATCAAGGCCATTTTCCCGATAAGCTAGCAACCAACGATGAACAGAGGTTCTCGAGGTGTTGAGACGTCGTGCGACAACTGAAACCTTCTCGCCGACTATTAAAAGGTCGATTGCCTTTTGACGTCGCTTCTCTAATAGTTTGGCAGTTCCATATGGTCTCATACCCCCAATATAATTAAAAAATTAGAAAAACTGTAACATTATTTTTCAAAGATCAATAAAAGCGAAAACTTTGCTTTTTCGGCAAACATCTTAAACCGCTAATCACCGCTAATGAACGCTAATAATTTTTTATTCGCGTTAATTCGCGCACATTCGCGGTTGCCCTCTTGTTTGATTACGGCCTACGGCCGTAGGCTCGTCCGCGTTGAGTTATTGAAAATAGAGCATATCGACGCCCAAAACATATTTCGAGCTTTTGGTAACGCGAAACGGAAAATGGCGCGAAATCGAATCGGCGTGGAAATCTTTTTCGTTGCTGTATTTCAATTCGACGATGACGTTATTGCGGTCGAGCGTTTTGTGCAAAAAAGTGTTGCCGCGGGCCTTGGGACGGTAAAACTCCAAATCCGAATCTATCGTGATGCGGTAATGGCGATTGACCGATTGAAAGTAGCGGCGGTGATAGCGATTGAGCAGCGTGGGCTGCACGGAAAACAATTCCATTTTCAGCTTGGCCGGGAGCGCCGAATTTTTAAAAACTTCGTTGGCGGTGCCGAATTGAAAATTTTCATCCAGCGCAAACGGCGTGAGCGCGTAACTTTCTTTTCTGCCGACAAAGCCCTCTTTTATTTTCAGCTCCAAAACCGGCTTGGCAATGTGCCCCAGCAAATCGCCGTACCAGCGAATGCGGCACTTTTTTCTTCGCCCCAATCCATCGACCGTCGCATAAAAGTATTGCAAGGTTGGCGTATCGAAATAGATATTATTGATGGAGCGCTCGTGATAAATTTCCGAAAACATCGCCGGGTGCAGCTTGACGAGCGCCAAAATCTCCTGGCGCATCAAATCCGAAATAAAAAACTTGCGCTCGAAGCGGTAGGCTTCCGGTGGGGGCGCGGCTTTTTCTTGCTTCGCCGCTTCGCCAAGTGCAGGGGATATTTTGAAATGCGGCTCAACCACTTTTTCTTCGACAAGCAAACTCATAGCTTCTTAACTCAAGATAATGTCTTTTTCTTTTCCGAAACCGCGTATGCTGAGGCGGTTATTCACGCCGATCGTTACGAGGGCGTAGGCGTTGTTTTTTAAAGTTGGCCCATCGACCAACGCTTTCAAGGTGAAATAATGAATGCCGTTGATCTTGGCGTACGCGCCCTTGTGATCGTGGCCTTGCACCACGGCCAGAACATTTCCCGACTGCTCGAAAATTCTCCGCACGGCAGCGGCATTCTTGACGCCGTAAATGCCGGATTCGTCGTGAAGATTCTGATGTACGAAAGCAACCGTCTTTGTTCCGTTCGCACGCTGCAGATCTTGCGCGAGCCATTCCAGTTGCGGCGCCGGAATGAAGGCGTCTTTCCATTTAAAATTTCCGGCGTTATACGCCTCGCCGTCCCGCCTAAAATTGGCGTCCAAAATCACGAAGTGGTAACTGCCGGCATCGAATGAATAGTGGCCGTATGGCGAAACGGCGCCGCAATTCGCCAGATACTCCGCCTTGGACAAATTCGCGAGATCGTGATTTCCCATGACAAAATGTTTGTGACCCCGATACAAAGAAAAGACCTCGCGGACGGCGGCCAGATATTTCAGCTCGGTGGTTTTGTCCGGCGCTTTGTCAATAAAATCCCCCAACATTACCACAAAAGGGAGCCGGTTCGCATTGAAAGTTTCCACGCTCTGACGAAGTTTGTCAATCGATTCGCGATAAAAGCGATCGATGCGCATGTCCTTGTCGGCGTAGTGTACGTCCGTCACGATGCCGAAAGAAATTTCAGCGGGTTCATTTGCAAACAGCGCTTGGCTGGCGCCAAACCATCCAAGCCCCGCCGCCGCGCCGAGCTTGAGAAATTTCCGGCGCGAGATGGTGGCGCTCTCAGTCGACTCCTTCACTGATGAATCCATGCTATCAAGTTAAGCAAGGCTCGATCCTGTCCCGAAGGGACTTTGTGAAAATAGCCCAGAGATTTATCTCTGGGAAAAGATTACACCCATCATCCAAAGTCCCAAAAGGGACGATTGAAAAACAACGGTTGCGGTAAAACGAACATGCGATTTTCATTCGTCCCTTGCGGGACTCGTGAGGCATTTGCGGATAATATTTTCCCAACAATAAATTGTTGGGCTATTTTCGCTTGTCCCTTCGGGACAAAAATCATCACGAAGCCACGCCGTTGTTCTGGATGAAACTGATCGTCATCGCGTCGTTCAGTTTCCGCAACTCGGCCTTGCTCAGATTCAGCTTTTCGTAGTTATCGACTTCAACGAGGAATGAAGCCTCCAACACGTCTTTGGTTTCGTCGAAGCGCTTGATGCTGGCCGCAGAGCAATGCTTTTGCAAGGTTTCGACGATGCGATCCAATTCGACCTTGCTCGGGTTGCGGCTGGTGAGCGTCAAATAAAGCGAGTGGTTTTCCCGAGAGGCGCGCGAGCGGCTGCGCAGCCAAATCACGGCGATGATGATGCCGCAGGCAATCGTCGTAATGATGCGTTGATCGGCGCCAAAGCCCAGCCCGATGCCGATCGCCAGAAACAAATACGCCAGTTCCTCCGGCTCTTTGATCGCGGCGCGGAAGCGCACGATGGAAAGCGCGCCGACTAAGCCGAGCGACAACGCCAGCGAGGCTTTGACGATGGTGATGATCAGCATCGTGGTCATCGCGATCATGATAAAATTCCGCGCGAACATTTTACGGTTGGAAAGCGAATGGCCGTATTTCGCGTAAACCAGGCTCAGCAGATAAGCCAGAACGGCCGAGAGCGCCAAATTCACCACGAAACCCAAAACGGAAACCTGCACGCTTTGGTTGGCCAGGAATTGTTCGAAAGTTTGCAACTGATCCATAACTCGGTTTTCCTTAAAATTAATTTTTGCAAAATGAACCCAACCCGGATGAGCCCGGAAAGGGGCTTTTGAGCCCGGAACCAAACTGGCAGAATAATTTTTCGGCAGAATGATTATACAATTATTCTGCCGAAGAATCATTCTGCCTTTTGAAGCCTTTGCTTTTTCTGCAAAGATCGAACTTGTAAAAAATTAATTGCGCGCCGGTTTGCTCGCTTTGCCAAACTCGACGCCGTACAGAATGCTCTCGACTTTCGCATGCTTCGCGGGAATGGCTTTGCCGTCCAGCGTCATCGACGAATTTTCCTCGATCAAATACGGCGCGCGGCATTCGCCCATGTCCACATTTTTGGCGACGATCGAGGCCGGGCCGAACTCGGGTTTCTTCACGTAAACCGCGAAGCCGGCGCCGCAATCCACCAGCTTGACTTTATCGATGATGAACTCCGATTTGTCTTTGCTGGTCAAGGCGATCTCGGAACGATGAATCTCAAGATTGCGCGCCGTTACTTTGCTGTCTTCGCCGCTGCTCACGCCCTTGTCGGCCGTGCCGTCGATAAAAATATTTTCAAACTCAACCACGCAGCCGGAAACGTCGATGGCGTCGTTGCCGCAATTGATAAAGGTTGAATTGCTGATGTTGCCGATGCCGAAATCGGCGTCAAACGCATCGGACTTGGTGTTCTTGAACAGCGCTTTGTCGATGGAGAATTTCACGCGAAAGAAATTGAGGGCGTCTTCGCAACGATTGCCGAGGAATTGGCAATTCGAGATGTGCGCATCGGCCTCATAAAAAGTCACCGCACCGGTCAAAGCCCAGCCGTCTTGCGCGGGATTCGACAAATTGTCGAAAGTCACGTATTCGAGAAACGACGGCGCCGGCGTTTGCAAAACGAAAAGGCCTTTGCCGGTGGAATCCTTCGAGCTGATGATGATTGGAAACTCTTCGCTGCCGCGCCATTCCAGCGGCGAGTAAGAGATAATGTTGGCCGATTTGGAGAGATCGAGCCGCGTGCCTTCGCCGCAAATCACGCGATAACCGGCGGGAATGATCAGCGTCCGGTCGAGCTGCCAGTCGCCCGGCCTGACGATGATTTTTTTGGTTGAATCGACCACGCTGAGAAAAGTGAACTGATCGACGTTCGGATCATAGCGGAAAAGATCGTTGGCAAAATTGCCGAAATCATGCGCCCACGGATAGACGGCGGTGTGCCGCAGCTCGGTCGTGCCCAGAACTTTGTAGTAGAGTTTCAGATACGACGTCATCGTGTCCGACCAGACCAAACCGGCGGGCAGCGCAAAATCAAAGGATTTATAATCGACCGGCACGTTCGGAATCATCGGCTGCAAAACGATCCGCTCCGCCGGCGAGAAAGCCAGCGAATCTTTGAACGAAACGCTAACGACTTCGAGCGGCATCGCTTGAATATTGCCGAGATCGACCCGCAAGCGGTGCGCCGCGACTTTGTTGCGATAGGCGTGCAGGCCTTCCGCCGGATGCAGCACGTTGCGCATCGCCTGCTGATTGTTGTAAAAAATGCTTTTCGTAAAATAGAACTGCGGAAATTCGCTGTAAACGATATTCAACTTCTTCTCAAGCGCGCCGTCGATATCACTGAACAGGCTGTCGAGGTAGCTGGGTTCAGACATGCGCTCCAGCTCTTTGACATAAGCTTCATAAATGATCGGGTCGCTGAATGCCAGGTCTTTGAATTTGTGCGGCGGCTGATACAGCGCGCGGTTGGAGCCTACCACGTGCGCGATCGCGTGGCCGGCGTTGCCGTCAAAGCCGACCGGCTCCAATTTCGAAGTGAGCGGATTCGCATAAAACCGGAGATTGTGCCAGACCACGGCGTGCTCCGCGCCCATCAAATCCGAGAGCGCAAACAATTTGGCCAGCTTGACGGCATCGAAAACTTTGTGCGCCGGCAGCTTGGAATAGCGGAACGCTTCGAGCAGGCTGTAGGCCTTGATAAACTGCTTGTGCAGCGATGGATCGGCCATGAGGCGATTCATTTTGAAGGCGTCGATGTTGCTCGAATTTTCGGATTGCAACCCGGTCGGCCCCAGCTCGCCGAGCTGAAAGTGCGTCGCCCGATCCGACCACAAAATCTCTTCATTATATTTGACGATCGGCCCTTCGCGAAATTGATTGTACTCGACCACGCGCTTTTCAAAATGTTCTTCGAGCGCGTAAACGCCGAGGTCTTTGCCGTTGAGCGTCACCTCAATAAAATCGTAGCGCAACGGAACCAATTCTTCGCGATCGAGCGCCTGGTGGAAAATCCATTCGTAAACGTAGTTGCGCGCTTTCGGATGATGAATGGAAAATTGTTTCATGCCGAACAGCGTGTTATCGCCTTTCACGACGATGCGATACGACCATTTTTCGCCGAGCAGATGATCGACCCAATCGCCTTTCAGGCGAATCTTCACGTCGACCGTTTTATCCTGATAGCGGATTTTTGCCGGCACGAAATCGTCGTCGCTCGCCGTCAAAATACGCGTGGCCAGAGCAATCTCGCGCTTGTACGCCAGCTTTTGAAAATGCTCGTGCTTGACATCGATGGTGATATGCTCCGGCTTGGCAAAAAGATTGCCCTTGATATAATTCGGCACGATGTTCAATTTCGTTTGCACGGCGTTTTCAAAAAAATCGTTGTACGAAGCCGCGGCCTTTTGCTTGTACAACTCCATCCCGTAATAGACGCTGTATAAGCTGGTTGCAACCAGGCTGGCAACAACGAGAAAAGCAACGGCAATCACATTCTTGCTCGTTCGTCGTACGACGTGAACGACCGGATTTGCCGTCCAAGTCGTGGCGTGGTTATCAGGGGCTTTAATGATCATCGCCATCTATCTCCTTAGTTTCTTTTTTAATACGAACAATAAAATGTTGTGCGGAAGGCCCGGCAACCTATATTATCAGATAGCAACTTTAGGTTGGGGCCACTCAATGCTCGCCATGCGGTTATGCAGCGGCGTTGCGCGCTTGGCCGTCCGTTGGTTTTTCGTTGTTTTTCTCCGAGGTTTCGCGGGCAGCTTCCAAAGTAAATACCCGCAACGCAACCGCGGCCAGCCCCATCAAAAACCAGTAATAGCGCTGGTAAGACAGGTGCAGAAATGTTGCCGTGCCGAAATAGCCGAAGATGCCGAGCAAAATCGCCGTCGCCAAATGGGCGAGGTCGGGGCGGATTTCGCGCAAGCGGCGGCGCATTTGCCAAAGCCGGTGAACCACAAACAAGGGAACCGCCATGAAGGTAATCAGGCCGATAATGCCCATATCCGCGGCGATTTCCAAATACAGATTATGGGCGCGACGGTTGCTCCGGAGACGCTTCGTTCCGATCTCATTCCCATATTTCTGCGAGTAAAATCTTGCAAACTGTCCGGGGCCGACACCCAATACCGGATGCTCGAGAAACACGACGATCGCCGCAAGGTTTTGGGCAAAACGGCCGCGCAAAGAACCGTCCGCCTCTATCGCCCCGTCACCCCGAGAAGCGAGATTGGACAGATTGCCCACGGTGCTGACGCGCTCGACATACTCCGGCAAGGCAACGATGACAGCCAACACCAGCAGCGCCGCGCCGCCGAGAGCTTGCACCGGCCGCACATATCTCAGAAAAACGATGATCACCATCATGCCCGCCAGCGTTACGAAAGCGCCGCGTGAAAAAGTGAGAACGATGCCGCCCAAAATGAGGCCGGCCGCCGCCAGCGCCAGGAATTTCAATTTTCGTGAAGGCGCGATATAAAACATGCAAAGCGCCATCGGAAAAATCACCAGCATAACCTGCGCATAGCGATTCTCTTTGCCGAACGGCCCGCCGGCGCGGCGCGATCCGCCATACTCCTCAAAATTGACCTCGTCCATATCGAGATCTTCGTTTTTTTGAGCGAAGCCGCCATACGAATTATCGTACGTGCGCGTCACCTCTTGAAAAAGCGAGAGGCCTCCCAGGAAACTGCCGGCGAGGAGCAGCGTCCAAATCGTCCGCTTCAGCGTCGGCAACTCCCGAATCACGTTGAGGAGCAAATAGTAGAGGACCATTCCCTCGAGCAGGAAATTGCCGATTTCATTGAACGCGATGGTCATGTCTTTCGCAAACAACGCCGAGGCGATGAACGCGACAAAGTAAACCGCGATGAGCAAAAAGCCGCCATCAACGATTAATCTCTCACGGCGCCGGATGAGATAATTGGCCAGCGGCAGGACGAGGAGCAAGGAGCTGGCGGCGGCAACGATGGTTGGCACGCCGTGGACTTGCACGCCGACCACAGGCATGTTGGTGTAAAGCACGAAGGCAAAAACCAGCGTCGCCAGCTCGGGCGAGCGAAACAAAACATAGCTCGCGGCAAGCGCGACGCCGCCCGCGAACAATAGGATGATTTTGCCTTTTGCAGCGAAATAGATGACGGCGCAAACCACGGTAAGCACCGAAGCGATCAAGACGAGTGTTTTACCGCGGCCGGCATGGGCGGGAACCGGCATGGCGCTTTCAACAATTTTCATGGGTTAGCAGATTTCGTTGCAAGTGTAACGTATCCCCAACCGGCGTTTTTGCCGTGCGCCCAAAGATTTTTTTGTTTTGCAGACCATTTTGTGCCATAGGCTTGATCAAGAAAAGGCAGCATCCACTCATCGTCGCCTTTGGCGGCCCAACCGCCATATTGATTTTCGAAGCGGACTTGCAAACAGTATGCGGCGCGGTAGAGCGCGCTGTCGCCGGCGGCCCAAATCGGCATGCCGGCGCGCTCGAGAATGCGCGCGGCCATCACTTGTCCCTGCATGAAACCCCACGCATAGTTGGTGTATTGCGGGGGCGATTGAAAAGAGCCGCCGCGCCGCATGTCATCCGGTATGGCGCCGTCGATCTTCATGCCTTTTTTCATGGCGTTTTTGGGATTGAACAAACGCAGATTATTTTCATCCGCATGCCATGATAAATCATCGTCGTCGTATTTGAATCCCGGATTGGGGCCGACGACGCCGCGAATCCAATACTCGCGAATCGCCGCGAGCGCGGCGTGGTCGCCGAGATAAAGATAAATCGCGCCCAGCGCGCCGAAAGCGTGCGAGCCCCAATTGTTCGCTCTCTTTTCGAACATTTTGCGCAGCGTGCGTTTATCCTCGGCTTTGTAAGTTTCGGCCATGTTGCGCAGCCAGGTTTCAAACGCCGGGGTGCGATAGCCGGCAAGATCTGCGGCCATGGCGTAAGCGCCGGTCTCTCTTCCCCATGCCAAGCTCTTGCCGCCAAGATGTCCCTTGGCAACTAATTTTTCACAAGCCGCAACCACTTTATCTTTATACCGCGCATCGCCGGTTCGCGCGTAGACGATAGCCGCAGCGAGAACGTAAACGTTCGTGTCGTCATCTTGATTCGCAACGTCCGGATGCGAGCAATCCTGGCTGGCGCCGAGCAAGACGGCGTCCCAGGCCGGCCCGGACATGGGAATCTTGGCAAGCTCAGCCGCAGAAGTCCAAATGCCGGTTTGCGCGGAACACGAAGTCGTCGAGACCAGTGCGAAACTCAATGCGGCGAGTCCGGCAAGCAATCTGTTTTTTAAAAGCTCTGCTTTCATATTAAAAATAAACCTACGAATTAAAAATAAACCTACATACGAAACCAATCCGTGGGGTCTGAGAAGTATCTAAAACTTTCAAACGTCTGCTGGAATTTTTTCTGATTTTGATTGCACAAAGTTCACTTGCTTTTCGCTCTTTATTTCACCATTCAGAGAAAAGAGCGAATTGAGCGCCGGCGAATTGCGCTGCTCGATGCAGCGGCGCAGCAGATTGAAAAAGACGCCTTTTTGCAAAGAATCTTTCGGCAAGCGCGTCGCTTCTTTGAGGCTGCGATGCATCCAGCAGGTGTAAAATAATGGGGCGATCAAATCGGCCGCCAATCCGGCGCCGGCGCAATAGCGGCGCGTCGTTTCCGCGAGAAGCGCGTGCAGCGCCGACGGCTCCAGAAAATTTCGCGTAAAATTTTCGAGCGGGTCTTTGCTGCCTTGCACGCGCGATACCCAACTGCCGTAAGTTCGCATGAAGTAAAACAAATCCCACAGCGGCATGCCCTCCGGCTCCCCGGCCTCCCAATCTATGACGATGACGCGCCCTGATGCCGAGACGAGCATGTTCCAGGTGCCCGGATCGCCGTGTTGAAAGACCAGCGGAAACTTTCCGGAAAAATCGCTGATCGCCGCAATTTGCGCAGCGAGAAAATCCGCCTCGAATTTTGCGAGCGGGTAAATTTCCGCAAAGCGCTTGAATAATTTCATCAACGCTTCGCCAACCTGAGCGGCGGTTGCGGCGGATTGGTTGGATGATGCGGTGCCGAGTTTCACGATCCAATTGATGGCATCGTGGGCAATGGGACAATCCACCGTGGCTTTCGTCCGGCTGCGAAACGGCTCGCCATGTACCGCCTTTTGCCCGAGAAGCGCGAGCTTGGCGTGATCGCCAAAGAACAACGGTTCGGGAAAAGTTGCCGGATCAACGAAGCCTTTCTCCTGCAGGGTGAAAAGAACGTGATACTCATTTTCCAGGCGCGAATTAAACTCCGGGGCGCGCGTCATTTTGATGACGGCTTTGGCTTTTTTGCCGTCGCGATCGAATAAATAAAAGATATTTTTGTTGGCGTTGAATTTTCCGCGCGCCGAAAGGCCGCATTGCAGGCCGGACAAATCCACGCCGGATTTCTCGGCGATAGAGACGAGATATTCCGGAGGCGGCTGGAGGTTGTCATGGCGCGGCGATCGTTGCAGCAAGATGGCGCGGCGCGGCGTCACGGAACGCAACAAACGCGCTTGACTGAGCCATACGCCGGCGCTGCTCAAGGCGCGCATTTTCAAGGATTGGCCGAACAAGACGTTGGTGAAAAGGTATTTGGCCATTCTGTCATCGTCGAGCGGAAACGCAGTGCGAAGCTCGCCGCGCAATGGCGTCAGCCAAAATTTGCGCGGTGTATTGAAACCGCAGCTCGCCAGCTTTCTGATCATCAACCGCGTGGCGCGACGGTCGGACAGATTTTTGATTTCGAGATAGATCGCGCCGTCGTCTTTCAGCAAACGATCAAGTGCGGCAGGCAGTGAAGCATCGCGCAGCATGCCGGCCAATTCTTTTTTCCCGGCGAAGAAAACGAGAGAGACGCTTTTATCCGCAAGCGGCAATTGGCAAAAATCTGTAATGTGCGCCGTTCGTACTTTGGCTTTCACTTGCGGTTCAAGCTCGCCGTGGGCAGTTTCAAGTTGCCCTGCATTGGTCGAAGCCATTGTTATCGCCGCACTGATGGTGGCAAGCACATTCAACGTTGCCGCTGCCGGAACGCCGAGGCAAAGCACGTTGTCCAACTCGAGGCTCGGCAAGAGAAACCGCCACGAAGCGCGCGCCAAGCCGCCGGTGAGATTGGTTCCGGGTACGAAGTTTGTCGAAAGTGTGTTTTGTAACATCCGGTTATCAGTAACCAGTTTTCAGTAATCAGTGGATCAAAGCTGAGACGTATTAGTCCCAAAGGGACGGGTGACAATAGCCCAACAATTTATTGTTGGGAAAAATCGCCCATCATTATACCTCACCAGTCCCGTAAGGGACGGCTGAGAACGCGATAGTCGTGATATTTCAGACGGTTATTTTCAATCGTCCCTTGCGGGACTTGGAAACATTGTTATGTCATTTTTCCCAGAAATAAAATTTCTGGGCCATTTTCAAATGTCCCTTCGGGACAACCAGCCTCACTTCAAAAGCCACTTCATCAGCGGCAGTTTCAGCAACTCCGGAAAGGTCTCTTCAACTTTGAGTTTATCTTTGCTCATTCGAATAACGAATATTGAGGCAAGCGCCACCAGGGGCACGGCGATGTAAATGTTTTCGGCGAAAACGAGCGTGATGAGAAACAAAGCCGCCGCGCTACCGGCAATGATCAAGTAAAATGGCAGATATTGCTTGTCAAAAATGCTGATGCCCGAGGTCAAGCGCAAGCCGATCTGTTTGAAAATATTGTGTACGACCATCGTGCTGCTGGTGCCGATGGCGGCGCCGAGCGCACCGTACTTGGGAATGAGCAGCAGGTTGATGCCGACATTGACGATGACGGCGATGATGTTGATGGTGACGATGTAACGCAATTTGCCCAAGACTTTCAGCGTCAAACCGTTGAAGCCGAGCGCGGCGCTAAAATAATATCCGAACGAAATCAATTGCAGAAAAACCCAGGAGTCAATGTAACGCTCGCCGTAAAGAAACTGGGTCAATGGCTTCGCCATGGAAAACGTCAAAGCAAAAATCGGAAAACTCAGCACGCCGATCCACACGGCGGTGCGCCAATAAAGATCGTTAATGGCCTGAAAATCATTTTTCGCGAGCAGCCGCGCCGCCAGCGGCGTAAACAGAAAGCCGAAGCTGGTCATGACCAATTTATTGAAATGAGCCGCCGGCAAAACGACGCGATATAAAGCCACCTGGGTCGGATCGTGAAAATATCCCAGGAGCAGCGTATCGGCGGAATGGGTCAAAATATTCACGAGATCCGAAGACAGCAGCGGCAGGGTGAAAGCGAAAATTTCTTTCGCCGGTATGGTGATGGCCTTGAGCTGCAAATGCTGAAAAAAGCCTTCCTTTTGTAGCAGGCGGAAAAGCAGCACGCTGTAAATGAGCACACCGAGCACGCTGGCGGCGAGATAGCCATAGGCGAGAAAGATGACGCTGCTGTGAAACGTCATCAAGAGCAGGACGACGCCGAATCTGAGCAACGGGCCGAGCAAGTGCTTGCGAAAAAAGATGGCGCGCGGCTTGGCGAAGCTGGCGAACAGCCCGGTCAGCAAGAGATCCATGGCCTCCGAGGGGATGAGCAGGATCATGATGAACAGCAGCGTGAGCGGCTGATCTTTGTCTTTGATCAAACGCGCCACTTGTTCGGGCGCCATGTAAAAAGCGGCGATGATGAGGCCGCACGCCAGCAGGATGGAGCCGAAAACCAAAACCAGCGTGCCGAAGAGCTTGTTGTATTCATTCTTCTCGTGATAGATCGGAATGAAGCGGGTGATGCCGCGGTCGAGGCCGAAGACGGCGAGGTTCTGGCAAAAGGCGACGACCGACAAAGCGTATGCCCACGCGCCATAATCCGTGGTGGAAAGATAGCGAACGATGAACACCTGCGAAGCGAAATTGATTATCATGGAGAGCAGCTTGCCGGCGAGCAGCAAGCTGGAGCCGCGGATTTGCTTGCGGGCCGCATCGCGTTTGTTTTTGCGCTCCGGCTTTTCGGGGTCTTTGAGGCGTTGAAGCTCTTTAATATCGGTTTCCAATCGACACCTGGTTATAGTCTTTTTTAAACCGCTAATCTACGCTAATGGCCGCTAATTTTTTCATTCGCGCCCATTCGCGCCCATTCGCGGTTGCCGCTTGTTTGTTTGTGGTTTGTTCGCGTTGTCCCGTTTTGCAGTTGCAATAGCCGCTGATTCCAAATCAATGACGTAACTTCGCGCTTCACTTCTTCGGCCTGGTTGGTGGCGTCAATGACGCGCATTTGCGGCAGGCGATCTTTCAAGGCCAGATAAGCGCGGCGCTGGCTCTCGAGCCATTCCGGGGTGTGCTCGTGCTTGCGGTCGTAAAGCAATTGCCCGGGCGCGTCGAGCAAAATCACCAGATCCGGCGTCGGACATATCGACTCGAACAATTTCCGGCGCAGACGTTTCCACGGCGTATTGAAGCGCTTGTTGATCCACGAGTCGTAGAAGTAACGGTCGAACACGACCAAGCGCCCGCTCATCAGATGATAAATCGCCGCGCCGGCGCGATACCATTGCTCGACCAGGCGGTTGACGAAGCTGAGGCCTTTGAGAACGATCCGGCCCGGGTTCATCTTTTTTAATTTGCCGTTGTGGCGCGCTTTTAAGCTTTGGTGCAGCCAGCGCGTGGTGGGCAAACCGACGGTGCTGGCTTCGATATTGGTGCCCATATAAATCAAACGCCCGCGCAAATACAGATCGCGCGTCAATTCTTTGGCAAGCGTCGATTTGCCGGCGCCGTCCGGAGCCAGAAGCGCCACCGATAGTCCGCGGTGGCCCATGACAAAAGAAATAATTTTGATCCGGCGCAGCACGGCGGCGACAAGGTATCGCCATGCGCCCAGCAGCGGATTGCGCCAAAAGAGCCGGCGGGCAACTTGGGCCCGTCGTTTTGCGAGCGTTGACCAATCGTCCGCCTCGATCGCCGGCGCGAGTTTGTCCCAGGTCATCGCCGGCGCCAGATAGCGCGATACGTATTCAGCGGCTTTCGTTTCCATCATTTTATCACGAGCCATCTGCCGGCGCAATTCGATGAGCCGCTCGCGACGCGCTTCGCGAAAATCGCCTTTGTCGAGCAGGCAGTGCAAAAGCAGCGTGAAGAATTCGTCCGCCGGCGACAATACGTGCGTAAATTCGCGGCGCCGGCGTTGGCGCAAACAGCTCGCCGCCAAGTCAACGCGCAGCGTGCGAAAAGGCTTGCCATAGCGCAAATCCGTCACCGCGTCGAACTTAAGCCAGGCGCCGTGAGCGCGGTCGTAAGCCACAAAAAAATGATGCGGTGCGTGACCCCACGCGGGAAGCGTGACGAAGCCCCTCAAAGCCAACGTTTTGGCGAGTACTGACAGGTGTTCAGGCGCCACCAACAAATCAACTTCACCGCTTCCTGCCGGCGCTTCCAACTCTTCAAACCCACGCAACAAACAATAATCGATCTTCGCTGCATCGAGCGCCGCAAAAACCTGGCGCAAAAAACTATCCATGCTTTTGGGTTTTCCTCAACTGAAAAATCACAAACAGAAAAAACGCCATCGCCAATATCACTTCGACAATTTCCGAATACCTCGATATTTCGTAATAATACTGTTTGGGCGGCCACCAGAGCGTCACGTATATTCTCCAGACCAGGACGGCCAGAAAATAAGGCACCAGGGTGTGGTGCGGCACGAGCCAGGAAATCTGTTGGCGATAACGCGCGAGCCACGCTGATCGTGCGGCGGCCGTCAGCCGCAACAAGAGCAGCGGTAAAATCGTTCCATAAGCGCCGATCAGCAGTTGCAGCCACCGAAACGCATCGACCATGCCTTCGAGGCTATGAATGTTGGTCTCGTGCTGCCGGTTGATGACCTTGATGGATTCGGGCGTTGTCCATCCGAAAATTCTTTGTCCCCAGCTCAGCTCCTCACCAATCATGAAGAAGATACCGGCATTCAAACACAGGTACAGAAAGGCGATAACGCGATGTTCGTCCTGCCAAAGCCGCCGGATCACGCCAAAGCACAAAACAAAAGTGCTGAGCAAAAAGAGCACTTGCAGGTTCTCTGCAAATCTGTCTTCGCCGGTGAGCCACTTGTAAACACCATCACCCAGCAGCATGGCAGCAGCGCCGCTGAGCGCCACGAGCAACGGCACCAAACTCATGACGACGACCAGGCGCGGCGCAAGATTCCAAGCTTGCGCGCTTTCGGCGAGAAGGGTCCCGGAGGGCTGGCGCGTCGATTCGTGGCTGGTGTCCGGCTTCGAGATCGAAGCGGAGATCGATGCTGGTTTCATATTTTGCTGCAGTCGCATTCACGCTCAACTAATGAGACTTCTGGTATCGCAAGCGATTGATTCTTTCCATACTATTCAGCGGCAGTTGCTCCACAATCCCGCCTTGCGGGACCGGGCTTTTGAGGCGGCGAAATTGAAAGAGCAAGAACATGAAGAAGGCGACCGCCAAAACCAATTCCATAACTTCGGAATATTCCGTTATCACAAAATAAAGGCTCTTGGGCGGCTTCCATAAATTTGCCTGGAGCCGCCAAACCAACGTGGCGAAGAAATGGGGCAAGAGCGTGTAATGCGGCACGAGCAGGGAGAGCGCCTCGCGATAACGGGCGTCGGCACGGAAGAGCAAGGCAAGCAGGGGGAAAATCGTTCCGTACGAGCCGATCAGCACGTGCAGCCATTTGATTTTGTCGCCGACGCCTTCGATGTTGTGGAGGTTGGTTTCTTCTTGCTTGTTGATGGCTTTCAATTCTTCGGAGGTCTCCCATCCAAAAATTCTCTGTCCCCAACTGATCTCTTCGCCGACGATGAAGACGATACCGATATTTAAAACAAGATAGAGCAACGCAAAAATTTTCGATCCTTTTTGCCAGAGACGGCCCATGACGACGAGGCCCAAAATCAAAGCGAACGTCCAAAAGAGAACTTGCAGATTCTCGGATATGCCGTCTTCGCCGGTGAACGCTTTATAGGCGTGCTTGCCCAGCAAGGCAGTGGCGGCGCCGGCGAGGCACACCAAAATCGGAATGCCGAACGAAATAAATGCGGCCATGCTGGATGAGAGCTTCCAGTCGCGCGCACCCTCAGCCCAAAAATTTTTCAATGACCGGCGTGACGTTTCAGCGCCAGCCGCCTGCCCGCGCCTCGCGGTTGAAGTAGAGGCCTGCTCCATAACCCTGACCTTTGATTAAGAGAGCGTTCGCAGCAATCCCTTTAGGCGCCACGAGCTTTTGAGCACGCGGGCGCAAAGGGAGGTTCTAAAATACGGCTAATTCGACGAGACCGAAATCCGCCGAGAGGAATTTTTCTTTTTATAAAATTGCATGATGCGTTCGGTGACGTTCGCATAAACGGTTTCCAGGGGCTGCGTGGCGTCGATTTGAAAAAAATTCGGCGTCTTTCGGCCCTGGGTGATGAAAGCCCGGCGCCGGGATTCCAGCCATTCCAAAGTAAATTCGCCTTTGCGCGCGAAGAGCACTTCCGCCGGCGCATCGAGATAGATGACCACGTCCGGCGCCGGATAAAGGTTGGCCAAGCACCAACGGTGCAGCCAGTCCGTGAACCGCCGTTTCTCCCTGGCCGTCGAGACTTTGTCCAATTCGAAGTCAAATTTATAATGCCGGTCGTAAATGACGACCCGGCCTTGCCGGCGGTATTTCCAGGAAAGGAATTGGCGATACCATTCCTCGGCGAGACGGTTAAGGAGCCGCAGCAAGGCGCGCAATCCCGATTTTTTGTGCTTGCCATTGCGGCGATTCGGGGGAATGCTTTTCGACGGCGTCAAGCCCGTTTTTTTCCGGCGCCAGCGCTTGAAATGTTCGACGCCACGCGTGGTCGGCAGGGCGATATTGGTCGAATCGACGCTGACGCCCATGTACAGGTATTTGACCGGCGCCGGAAAAGCTTTTTCGATCATGCGTGCGACGGTGGTTTTGCCCGCGCCGTCCGGCCCGATCAGTGCAACGGAAATCATAGGTAGGTTCTTGCTCTATCTTAATTGAATTTTGCAACGAAAAGAGAACTGCAACGAAAAAAACGGTAAAATTAGAAATGTCATTCTGGAAGAATCTTTTTTCAAAAATTGACGACGATGACTTTTATCATAATCAACACCTATCTCAAGATCTGTGCAACAAATCAAAAAAGATTCCTACGGAATGACAACACGAAGTTTTCTCAATATCCACCATTCGTGCCAGCCGCGGCAAAACACATTTCCTCCAGCTTCGCGGCGCTGCGGGACCAGACAAAGTGGTTTTCGACGAAGCGGCGGCCTTCGACGGCAAGGCGAGCGCGCTCTTCTTTTTGTCCGAGCAGCGCGACGAGGCGTTGCGCGAATTGCGCTTCGCCGTCGGCGACGATGACCGGCGGCTCGCCGGCGCCGTCAACACGCAAGCCGGCGGCAGCGAGCGAGGTGGTCATGACCGGCACTTCCATCGCCATGGCTTCGAGCACTTTGTTTTGAATGCCGGAGCCGTAGCGCAAGGGCGCAACGAACACGGCGGCGGCCTCGAGATAAGGCCGCACGTCGTCAACAAAACCGGTGACGGTCACGCCCTTAAACTGTTGCGCCCTCTCTTTCAAAACCGGCGAGGGATCGCGTCCAACGATGAGAACTTCCAAGCCGGGGATCGACCGCCGGACCAACGGCAAAATTTTTTCGAGGAGATAAAGCGCGGCGTCCTCGTTCGGGGCGTAATTCATCACACCGATAAACGCAAGACAGTTCGGACGAGGCTGGCGCGTCTGGCGCTGCCAATAGCGGTGGTCGACGCCGATGGGAACGACTTTGCCGCGATTATTCGCGCCGAGAACCGCTTCGCGATCGCGCCACGAAACGAACGCGAGGTGCGGCGTCCGCGCGATCATCTTGCTCTCGATCTGCTTGATTTGCCGATAGCGCAAAGCAAACCACCAACGCTTGGCCGCGCCGGCATATTGCATTTTGCTCTGGTAGCGCATCGACGTGGCGTCGCAAAAATCCACCACGAGAGGGCGCTCTTTTAAGTCCTCAATGACGGCGTAAATGCTCTTGCCATGAAAAAGCACCACGTCGTGGGATTCCCGCCGGATTAATTCCATAAAGGCTTTTTTCATTTGCTTGACGCCTTCACGGCGCTGCAACGCGTGCTTGATCGATCTGCCGACCAGGGGCACGCGCCCGAAAATTCCGGCTGCCGGCGAATGGGAAGCGCCATTGGCGCTGAAAAGCCGGATCTGTTCGGTGTAAGCCGCCATTTCTTGCATCGGCGCCGCCGGCACTTCCGTGCTGGTTAGCGCCAACAGCGTGATTTGATGGCGTTGCGACAGCTCTTTGATAAAATGATAACAACGCGTCGGCCCTCGCATGGCCGGATGTTGAAACGAAGGTGTGATATAGAGAATTCGCATTTCCGCTCGAGCCAAGCAACGTGATAGAACCATGTGATGGCGAAACGCTTTTTGTCCCGCTTTTCGGAACTCCGTAAAGCGGCGCCGAAGCCAGTTTTTGGTTTTAAAGAAATCGCCGCGCCAAGAAACGCTCGCTACGAACGAGGTTGCAAACCAATCCGGAGCGAGTATATGTAGCTTTATATATACTGTCAAAGCCGGGGAATTTCTGAAAATCTCACCAGCCGTTGGGTTACATTTCTGTGACTTATTTCAAGAATATCATGCGCCGCGTTTGATCGAAAATGGCACGCTCGTTTTCGCCGCGCACCAAAATCCGGTACAAGTAAATTCCGGCGGCCACGGTGTTGCCGAAGCGATTGCGGCCATCCCAGTGCACATTGTGCCGCCCTGCCGTTCTTTCGCCGTCAACCAGCGTGCGAACGAGCTGGCCGGTTTCATCATAAATGTTCACGGTCACTTCGCCGCTAACCGGCAAAGAGAAGCTGATAACCGTGCCGGGATTTCCCGCGAGGCGGGATATCGCTTCGCTCGAGAACGGGTTCGGATAATTCTGCTCAAGCTGAAAAGCCGAGGGAATTGCCGGAGCCCCGGTTGCCAACCTCGCACTACGTTTGCCCGCACTTGAGTGCGGCTTGATCTCCAATGCGACGAATGCCCAATCCACCGCGCCGCTGAATGAACCGTTCACTGCGACGGTGGAAACCGCCGCTACATTTTTATCTTCAACCGCGATACCAATCGGGTTGATGGCGTGCGGATGTTGAAATTCCACCCGTTCCGCGTAGCCGGCGCCCGGTATATGCGTCCTCGCCTTGAGCGCCACGGCGCCGTATATGACCGCATCACTTGCTGTCGTGGTGAGATCAAACAAATAGGTGTTGCCATCCACGCCGCCGGCGCAAGCACCATCCAAACCATTCGTGTTGCCGGCGATCATGTTGCCAAACGGATTCGTCGCGGCGATTCCGGAATATCGTGACACGGCAATCACTGCGGTGCTTGGCGCACTCGCAAACGTCGCCGTCACCGCGCCGCTGCCGCCCGGCGTGCCTTGCGCCATCCACACCTCCATGCTCGTGGTGCTGTTGTTTCCGGAGCAAATCGATTTCACCAACATCCAATTCAATCCCAGACCGGTTACGGACTGCACGACTTTTTTCGGTCGAGATGAAATCGCCGCCAAATAAAGGTCGCCGCTCACACCGGTGAGATTCGCGGAAGTCGTTACCGTGGTGGCGCCGGATGAGCCGCCGGATTGGCTCTCCTTGTAGGTGATCGAGCCACCGGAAGGAATCTCCGTAAACGCCGCGATAATATTTTTATTGCCATCCATCGCGATCGTCGCGGGATTCGTCGAGCCACTCAAATCGCCGCTCCAGTCGCTAAATTGAAATCCGGAAGCCGGTGTCGCAGTCAACGTCACTATCGTACCCGCCTCGTAAATTCCGCCCGGGGGGTTGAGCGAAACACTTCCCGAACCGGCGGTATTCACCGTCAACGTGTGCTGCTGCGGGCCGGCGCCTTGCGGCTTGATCTCCACCGCGACTAAGGCCCAATCCACCACGCCGCTGAACGAACCGCCCACCGTTACGGTCGAAGCTGAAGCCGCACTTTTGTCTTCAATCGCGACGCCGATCGGGTTGACGGCGTGTGGATATTGAAATTCCATTTGCTCGGTATAGCCCGCACCCGGCGTGTGCGTTCTCGCCTTGAGGGCAACCGCGCCATAAACCAACGCATTATTTGTCGCGGTGGTGAAATTAACTGAATACGAGCTGCCATCCACACCGCCGGCGCAAGCGCCATTCAAACCATTCGTGTTGACGCCGATGACGTTGCCAATTGGATTTGTTGCGGCAATGCCGGAATAACGCGACACTGCAATCACCGCGGTGCTCGGTGCACTCGCGAACGTTGCCGTCACCACGCCATTGCCACCCGGCGTGCCTGGCGCCATCCAAACCTCCATGCCCGTCGTGCTTTGCCCGGAGCAAATCGACTTGACCAGCGTCCAATTTAACCCGAGCCCGGTTACGGATTGCACGATTTTTTTGGGCCGCGATGAAATAGCCGCCAAATAAAGATTGCCGCTCACGCCGGTGAGGCTCGCCGACGTCGCCACGGTCGCGGAGCCGGAGGCGCCGCCAGCCTGGCTCTCTTCGTGAACAATTGGAATTTCCACAAAGGTGACGGTGATATTTTTATGGCCATCCATGGTGATGGTCGCGGGATTATCTGAGCCGTTCAAATCGCTGCTCCAGCCGGCAAAGCCAAATCCCGAAGCTGGCGTCGCCGTCAAGGTCACTACCGTGCCGGGGCCATAACTGCCGCCGGGAGGATTAAGCGAGACACTTCCCGAACCGATTGCGTTCACTGTCAAATTAAATTGCGGCCTGATTTCCAGCGCGACCAGGGCCCAATCAACCGGGCCATTGAATGAGCCCTCTACTGCGACAGTCGCAGCCGACACCACACTTTTGTCTTCAATCGCAACGCCAATCGAGTTGACGGCGTGCGGATGTTGAAATTCCACCTGCTCCGTATAACCCGCTCCTGGTGCGTGCGTTCTCGCTTTGATGGCAAGTGCACCGTAGACCAACGCATTATTTGCCGTGGTGGCCAGATTAAACGAATACAAATTGCCATCGACGCCGCCGGAACATGCCCCATTCAAACCATTGGTGTTGCCGGCGATCACGTTGCCAATCGGATTCGTCGCGGCAACGCCGGAATAACGGGACACCGCAATGACCGCGGTGCTCGGCGCGCTTGCAAACGCGGCAGTCACCGCGCCGTCGCCGCTCGGCGTGCCTTGCGCCATCCACACCTCCATGCCCGTGGTGCTGTTGTTTCCGGAGCAGATCGATTTCACCAACGTCCAATTCAACCCCAGACCGGTTACGGACTGCACGACTTTTTTCGGTCGAGATGAAATGGCCGCCAAATAGAGCTCGCCGCTCGCGCCGGTGAGATTCGCGGAAGTCGTTACCGTCGTGGCGCCGGATGAGCCGCCGGTCCGGCTCTCTGCATGGACAATCAGACCATTCGCGACGATCGTCAGCTCGTCGCTATTTTGCAGTGCGCCGTCATTGGCGGTGAGGCGCAGAACGTACGAGCCCGTTACGCTGAACCTCGCCGTGGTCGAGAGTGCATTGGCGTTGTCAAACGTTACCGCGCCGGGTCCACTCACCTGGCTCCAGGCCACGGTCAAAGCGCCGGGCGGATCGGGATCGCCGTCATCGGTGGCCCGTCCTTCTAGCGTTGCAGGTGACGAAATAAAAATCGTTTGATCGGCGCCGGCATCGACGCAAGGCGGCATGTTGTAAATAACTTCGTCCGACCACGGATTGCGTTTAAATATGAACATGCTGTCCGGGTTCATGGTCACCGCCGCCGTCACGGTGATTTCCACCGGATCTTCAGCAGCGCCATTATCAACTTGCACCCGCAAAATATTCTCTTCAGGAAACGGGTAACTCGTGCTCCACGAGTGGCCGTGGCCGTGAAGAAAAAGAATCGGTTTGCCAAAAGCCGCTGCCGCCTCGCGGAAGGGGGTGGAAAATTGCGTGCTCTTTTTAGGCTCAACATGGGAAAAGATGACGGCAGCACGCACCTGCGAGCCTTTGGCCTGAAACTGCTGGCTCACCCAATCCGCATCCGTCTGATAGGGGCTGTTGCCGCCGACCATGTTGATGCCGATGAACAGCACGCCGCTCATGGTGAAAGCAAAATTTTCGGGGTGCGTGCTTTGGTGCTCGAACGAAGGCGCGCCGCAAAAATTTTGTTCGAAATTTATAAAATACTTCTTCCAATAATCCAATCCCTGCGTCGGGTCGCTGCAATCGATGGTTTCGTTGTCGCCGGGGACGATGAAAACCGGCACGGCCAGGCCCTTCAGCACGTTCGCCATCAACGAATAGCCGGACTCGTCGCACGGTTCGCCGCCATCAAAACTGTCACCGAGGTGTACGAAGAATGCCGAGGGGCTATAACGATTGTGGTTTGCAATCTGTTCTTGAAATTCCAAAACTTGACCTGGATCATAGGGAACATCTCCCGTAGCCGAAAAAGTAATTGCCTGGTCTTGCGCCCACACGACCTGGCACTGGGCCGCGATGCCAAGCACAAAAACCCACGCTCCTACCATGAGCCGGTGTGGTGTCCTATTCATAAAAACCCTACTTATTAGCTTAGATTCATACGAGGATTTGTAGCATTGTGAATGGCCAATGGTTAATTATCAATTGGCCATTCAAAATCGGCCACTTGATCTCGTGAGCCAGCCGGGCCATCTGGATTAGGTTATTTCAGCAAAGTCATCCGGCGCGTCCGGGCAAAAACAACGTCGCCGGTCTCGCCGTGCACCACGATGCGATACAAATAAATTCCCGCGGCCGCGGTTTTGCCGAGCTGATTATAACCATCCCAACGCACCGCATGCCGTCCGGCCGCCATCTCGTTTTCGACAAGCGTGCGAACAAGCTGGCCGGTTTCATTATAGATATCCAGAATCACCTTGCCGCTTGCCGGCAGAGAGAAGTTGATCTGCGTGCCGGGATTTCCCGCGAAGCGCGGGATCTGCGAAAATGGATTAGGATAATTCTGGCCAAGCTGAAAATCAGCAGGAGTCGCCAAGTTTTCATTTGCCGCCATTGCACTGTACTTACCGGCGGTGGCTTGCGGCTTGATTTCGACGGCCACGACCGACCAGTCCGTGCTGCCGCTCAACGAGCCGTTCACCGCCACGGTCGAAACCGAAACAATTTTATTATCCATGACGGCAATGCCAGCCGCAGCGTTTGGAGTGCCTTGTGAGATTTCCGCTCGCTCCGTATAACCGGCGCCCGGTGTATGCGTTTTAGAGCGCAGCGCCGCCGCCGCATAAACGACCGCGTCATTCGTCGTCGTGGTCAAATTGAAAAAATAATTGTCGGTATCCGCCCCGCCGGTGCAAAGCCCGTCTTCTCCATTGGTACTGAATGAGACGACGTTGCCAATCGGGTCATCAGCATAGGCCCCGGCATACCGCAGCACCGTGATAACGGCGTTGCTGGGAGCTGCCGGAAAAAAGGCGGTAACCGGGCCATTGCTGCCCGGCGTCCCCATGGCCATCCACACCTCCACCATCGTCGAGCCGCGGCCGGCACATTGTTTCTTCACCAAAGTCCAGGTTAGACCCAGACCGGATACGCTGTCCAAATGCAGTCGCGCTTTGGTTGAAATCGCGGCTAAATAGAGATGGCCGCTTACGCCGGTTAAATTCGCCGACGTTTCTACGGTTTCAGATTCAGTAGAAGTGCCAGTCTCGATTTCTTCAAGAACGACTTGATCGCCGGGACCGTTGGAGGTAAACGTTGCCGTAACGCTTTTATTCGTATTCATCGTGATGGTCGCGGGATTGGTCGAGCCATTCAAATCACCGCTCCAGCCGCTGAAAACGAACCCGTCATCCGGCGCCGCAGTTAAAATCACTTCAGTGCCGGCCTCAAACGTGCCGCCGGAGGGATCGCTCGTCACGGTCCCTGAGCCGATGGTATTCACCGTCAGCGTATACTGCGGAGGTTTGGGTTTGATCTCCAACGCCACAACTGCCCAATCCACAGCGCCGCTGAATGAGCCGTTAATCGCAACGCTGCCGGCAGAAGTGACTGCTTTATCTTCCACCGCGACGGAGCTGACGTTGCTTCCATTCATGCGTCTGGCTTCACCGCGCTCGGCGTAACTGGCGCCCGGGGCGTGCGTCACATCTTTCGTCGCCGCCGCGCTGTAGACGACGGCGCTATCAACCGTGGTGTTGAGGCTAAATGAATAGGTGTTATGATCAACGCCGCCGGCGCAGACGGCGTTCGTATTTATTCCTGTGGTATTGCCGGTAATCACGTTGCCAATCGGATTCATCCCGCCGCCTGGCGGGACGGCGCCGGAATATCTTGACACGATAATAACCGCGGCGCCGGTGGCTTTCGCAAAAGTTGCGGCCACGTTGCCGCTGCTGCCCGGCGTGCCTTGAGCCATCCAAACTTCGATACCGGTGGTGTTGCGCCCGGAACACTTGGCTCTAACTAAAGTCCAGCTCAAGCCCAAACCGGATACGGAAAGCACGCTAACTTTCGGCTGGGTTGAAATCGCCGCCAGGTAAAGATCGCCGCTGACCGCGGTAACACTTGCAGAAGTCGTCACCGTCGTCGAGCTGGAAGCGCCGCCGATTTTGGTTTCCTCATAAACAACCGCACCGTTGCCCGGCGTGTTCGCCGTAAAAGTTGCGGTGACATTTTTCGCACTGCTCATCGTGATGGTTGCCGGGTTTGCCGGGCCACTCAAATCACCGCTCCAGCCGCTGAAAACGAATCCGGTCCCGCTTTGCGGGATCAAAGTCACTGCTGTGCCTTGATTATAAATACCACCCGGCGGATCGAGCGCCACACTCCCAAAACCAATGGTGTTCACCGCTAGAGTATGCTGCACCGGAGGTTTGGGTTTGATCTCCAACGCCACCAGCACCCAATCCACATTGCCGCTGAATGAACCGTTGACCACCACGCTGCCGGCGGAAGTGACGGCTTTATCCTCAATGGCTACCGAGCTGGCGTTGATTCCATTCACGCGGGCAACTTCAGCACGTTCAGCATAACCGGCGCCCGGCGCGTGCGCCAGACCTTTCATCGCGATGGCGCCATACACCACCGCGCTATCGACGCCGGTGTTGAGATTGAATGAATAAGCGCTATTATCAACACCGCCGGAGCAGACGGCGTTCGTATTAATTCCTGTCGTGTTGCCGGTGATCACGTCGCCAATCGGATTCAAACTGGCAGTGCCGGAGTATCTCGACACGGCGATAACCGCGGTGCGTGATGATTGGGAAAGCGTTGCGGTCACATTGCCGCTGCCGGTCGGTGTGCCCTGTGCCATCCACACCTCGAGGCCGGTGGTGTTGCGTCCGGAACACTTGGCTCTGACAAAAGTCCAGTTCAAACCCAGGCCGGATACGGAAAGCACACTGGCCTTCGGCTGGGTTGAAATGGCCGCCAAATAGAGATGGCCATTGACCGCAGTGACGCTGGCCGAAGTCGTCACCGTCGTCGATTCGGAAGCGCCGCCGATGCGGGTTCCTTCATAAACAATCGGGCCGGCGCTCGCAGCATTTGCTTTGAAAGTGGCGGTGACGTTTTTATTGCCGGTCATCGTGATCGTGGCCGGATTTGCCGAACCACTCAAAGCGTCACTCCAACCTATGAATTGATAATCTGCCGCCGGTGTTGCAGTCAAGGTTACGACTGTGCCGGCATTATAAATGCCGCCCGGCGGATCAAGCGTGACATTTCCTGAACCGATGGTGTTAACCGTCAACGCGTATTCGATTACAGCCGCCGTTGCGCTTGACGCCTCGCCGGTTCCGGTTTCCGCATGGACAACCGAACCACTCGGCAAGCCCCAAGCCGTCGTCGCCGGTGTGCTCCCTCCAAGTACCGCCAAAAACGAAACGAGCAAACTTGTCCACAGCGGACGAGCTTTTGCCACTGCGGCCCGCTGATAAGGCGGCAAACAATTTTTGATGAAGTGCATCCTGCTTCTCCTATAAAAATGTGGCGGTGCGCAATAAGAGGATAATGATTTATACCGAAATGCCTCCTGCTCCTCTTGGAAAAAATGCGGCGGTGTGCGATGCTTAGAGAATGAGTTATGGCGAGACGCCTTCCGCACCTCCTGGAAAAATTGCAGTATTTTAAAATTGCGTGGAAAATTATCGTCGCAGCGGGAATAATATGAGACGGTACGGCTCGAGGTGGCGTTGGCTAATCGCATTTTCCCTGACTTTGACTGAATTATCCAAAAATGCACTGCTCGCAACCTTGCGAGCGCAGCCAATCCCTGGCGAGAGGTAGATGAAATACAACTACAAAATTATGCATACCGGCAATGACGGGGGGTTGCAGAAAAATATCACGTTGCGACCGTCACTTTGCCAGCTACGGCAGCGCAAAGCTGATCGTTACGGCGGTCTTGACATTCAACACAAAAATGCTTATTTTGTGTCTATGCCAGACATCGAAAACATCCACGACGGCTTTTTCACAAGAGTCATGTCCGAGGTTCCCAATGCCGAAGCTTTTTTGAAAGTCGCTTTGCCGGCAGAAGTGCGCAATCGGCTTGATTTTGCCGAAATCGCGCTTGATCCGACCTCTTATATTTCGGATGAATACAAGCGCTCCTTTTCCGACCTGGTGGTGAAATGCCGAACCAAAGCAGAAGGGTTGCTGGTTGATATTTATATTCTCTTCGAGCACAAGTCCTATCAAGACGAGGGCGTTCTGCTTCAGCTCTTGGGCTACATGCACTCGATGTGGAAGAAAGACCGTGAAGCGAAAAAGCCGCTGCGCGTCATTATTTCATTGGTGTTTTATCATGGCAAAGGTTCCTGGCAGATTCCCATGCAATTTATCGAGCAGTTTCCCGTCGTGGACGAGCTGAAGCCGTTCTTGCTGAATTTCACGTATGTGCTGTTTGACACCAATGCCTGGAACTGGCAGGATGAAAGCAGCCGCCTTTTGCAAGAGAATGTATTTCTACTTTCTGCCATGCTGTTGATGAAAGCCGCTTTCCACAAGGATTTGGAGATCATCGGGCAGGTGTTCCAATTATGGCATCAAATGGGTTTTATTCAGGAAAAAGAGCGGATCACATTTTTGTTGATTTACGTGACCGCGACGCAGGATATTTCCGCCGCACAATTGGAAAAAATGTTAGAAGAAACCAAGTTGAAAGGAGAAGAAATCATGCCAACACTAGCACAACGCTGGATAGATGAGGGAAGAGAACAAGGCGTGCAACAAGGCGTGCAACAAGGTATGCAACAAGGCGTGCAACAAGGCATGCAACAGACCTTGATGATGCAATTATCCACGCGTTTTCACTTGAACGATGACGAAAAACAATTCATCGGCGCAGTCAATGAAGTGGAAAAATTGACGGCCGCGCTCAAAATGGTGATCACGGCGCAGACCAAAGAAGAGGTCTTGCAAAGCTTGCAAACCGTTGCTCATTGACCTTATGATTGCCTTGCTCCACGCGTTGAAGCAATATTATCGCGATCACCCCATGGTTTATGTCAGCGGCAACATCTTCATTAGACTTTATCGGAAATAGTGAAAAACCCTAGTGAATTCAAGCCGAAATCCTTATTTCCGATAAAGTCTATTATATTTATGCCCGCATGGGCATGCGGGAATATTTCCTTTTCGATCCCTACAGCGAAACCTCGTACACGACCCTGCGCGGTTTCCGGCTCGAAGGCGGAGAATATACGCCGATGCACGGACCTTCTCTTAAATGCGAAGTGTTGGGGCTGGAGTTGCGGGTGGAAGATGGCCTCTTGCGTCTGCACGATCCGAAAAGAGGAATTGGCGAAGCCGCGAACGACAAGTGCCTAACACGATTTGCTCCACAATACTAAACGCCACTTATTCAAGCCTCAAGAATAAGTGGCGTTTCATTTTTTAAACACATACTCGCCGCGGCCATTGGGAAAACGCGCTAGCGCAAGCGTTATCGCACCAGAATGATCTGCTTGGTCAAGCGTTGCGCCCCCGCTTCCAACCGCATCAAATACACGCCCGAGCCAACTGCTCTATTCAGATCGTCCCTGCCATCCCATTGCACTTTATTGTGGCCGGCGGGTTGTATCATCTCAACGAGCGAGCGCACCCTTTGGCCGTTGAGATTATAGATCAGCAAATTGACGCGAAGCGCTTCCGGCAAGGTGTATTCGATATTGGTTTGGGCGTTAAACGGGTTCGGGTAATTGTGAAGTTGAAAAGCCGCCGGCATCACTGCCGCTACCGTCGTCTTTTCGTTGGAGGAATCGCTTGGCATCGGCGTTCCGATTGCCGGTTTGATCTCCACGGCCACCAGCACCCAATCCACCTCGTTATCGAACGTGCCGTTGACGGTGGCGATCGTGGCGGAGGGGAAGACTTTATCTTCGACGGCGATCGCCGCGGTGCCGCTGGCAGTCCCCTGCCTAAATTCAACGCGCTCTGTATAACCGCTCCCCGGCGTATGAGCGCGATTCCGCATCGCGGCGACGCCGTACAGCACGGCGCCATTCACCGTCGTCGACAGATTGAACGAATACGAATTATTATTGACGCCGCCGGAACACGTTCCATACGTGCCTTTCGTATTGCCGGAGATCATGTTGCCCACCGGGTTGCTGGCCGCCACGCCGGAATATCTCGAGACGGCAATTGCGGCGTTGCTCGGCGCGGAAGCAAACGTGGCGGTTACCTGACCATCTCCGCTTGGCGTGCCTTGTGCCATCCATAACTCGAGGCTGATGTTATTGCCCCCGGCGCATTGCGCTTTCACCAGCGTCCAATTAAGGCCGAGACCGGAAACGGCATTGACCTTCACGTTCGATCTGATCGAAATCGCCGCCAAATAAAGCTGGCCGGGTACGCCGGCAAGATTCACCGCAGTCGTTACCGTCGTCGAGCTGGTCGAGCCGCCGGTCTGAATTTCCTCCTGCGCCACTTGAATAGAGGTGAAAGTCGCCGTCACCTGCTTGGCGGCGCTCATCGTGATCGTGGCTGGATTCGTCGAGCCGGTCAAATCACCGCTCCATTCAATAAATTGAGACCCCGGCGCCGGGCTTGCTGTCAGCGTTACCGCGGTGCCAACTTCATAAGTGCCGCCCGGAGGATTGAGCGCAACCGTGCCCGAGCCGGCGACGTTGACGGCCAAATCATAAACCGCTTTGAACGTCGCCGTGATGCTCTTGTTCGCGGTTAGCATCAGTTGCACCGGATTTGTCGATCCGGTTAAACCGCCGCTCCAACCGGTGAATTTAAATCCCGCGGCGGGGGTTGCCGTCAAGGTGACGATGGTGCCGCCGGAATAAATGCCGCCTGGTGGATTTAAAGCAACCGTGCCCGAGCCGACCGTCGTCACAGTGACGTTGAATGGGCCTGCCTTCACGAAATTGGCCGTCACGCTTTTGTTGGCGTTCATCACGAGGGTGTCGGGATTCTTCGCGCCGCTCAAATCACCGCTCCAGCCGTTGAAGAGATAACCGGCGCTTGGAATCGCGGTCAATTTCATCACCGCCAAACTATCATTGATGGCCCCGAGAGACTGGATGGCAAGGTCACCATTATTGTCGGTCACTGTCAGAGCATATTTTGACCCATAGAGCCAATCCGTCCATCCGGCGTTTTTGCCCGCGGAAGCCGGAAAGGGCGCGGGAAAGCCGGCTTTATAAAAATGATTGATGATGTAAGGGATCCAATCATCGTCGCCGTCCGCCGGGTAATTGGCTTCGTTGTACAACCACTTCAAGGCACGGAGCAGGGCTTGATTTTCCCAATTCCACACGTCGTAGCCGGCGCGGTATAAAATGATGGCTTGCATGAGCGCACCTTGCAGGGCGCCATAAACATAATTCTCTTTAGGCGGCGGCCAGGCAAATGGTCCGGACCGGCGTTGATCATCAGGCAGAACGCCGTCGACCGGGTGGCCTTGAATGGTCGCGCCGAGCGGATTGATGGCGACCGGTGCGTTGGGGTTGGCTTGCCATTCCAGTTCATTCGGATCATAAGAAAAATCCGCGTACGTATTTCTATCACCGAGCCAACCTTTGAAAACGCGCGCTATCCGCTCGAGCTCGGTGGCGTCGCCGAGATATCCGGCAATCGCCGCACGCGTGGCGCCGCAATGCGTTCCCCAATTATTCGGCCTCGCCTCGTGTGTCGATCGCAAAGTTTCCCCGACAAGATTTTGCGAAAGTACGCTGCGAAGCCAATTTTGAAAAGTTGCCTTCTCGGCCGGCGGCAGTCCGACCAAATCGGCAGCGAGCACATACGCCATCAGCTCCCGGCCCAGGTCGAGCGTCTCGCCGCTTTGCTCCGTGCCCATGGCCGCCATGCAAGCCGCAATCACCGCCTGCCGATAGGTTTCATCGCCGGTGCGCGCATAAACCAGCGCTTTGGCCAATATCGCGACGTTAACCGAATCTTCTCGATCTGATAAATTCGGCGGGCCGATCGGCTCGTCGGCGCCGGCTTTCATATTCTCCCAGCCCAAGCCTGCGATTGTAAGCTTGTTGATCTCTGCCGCGCTCGTCCAAATTCCGGTCGAATATCGCGGCGTTGGCAAAGGCGAAAATGTTGCCGCGATGATCTTATCAGCGTTTATCGTCATCGTTTCGACATTCATCCAGCCTTTGAAATCGCCGCCGTAGCCGCTGAACACGTAACCCGAGGCCGGCGTCGCCGTGAGCTTGACGCTGGTATCACGATAATAAATGCCGCCCGGAGGATCGAGGGTGACACTGCCTGGACCCACAATATTGATCGTCACAGTAAACTGATTGATCGATTTGAATTTTGCCGTGATTTGCTTGCCGGCATTCATGGTGACGGCCGTCGTGGTCATCGTTCCCTCCAAATCGCCGTCCCAATCGCTAAATTCCCAACCCGTATCCGGAACGGCGGACAATGTCACGGCCGTGCCCTCGTCATAAACGCCGCCGAGCGGATTCAAAGCAACGCTACCGGAACCAACAAACGCCAATGCCAACGCATACTGCATAATAAAATTCGTTGCGCTCGTGCCGGTGCCGGCGGAATTGGTGACTTTGATCGGGCCGGTGGTGGCGCCGGCAGGAACCGTGGCGCGAATTTCCGTATTTGAAATGCGCGTGAAGACCGCCGGTTTGTCATTAAAGCTCACACCCGTCACCGCAACGAAACGGCTGCCGATGATCGTGATCTCGGTTCCCGCCACCGCCCGGAGCGGCGAAAATGAGGAGACGATGGGCACGGCAGTTACGGAAAAAACGCTGGCGCTCAAGCCGAAGCCGTCGGCATTGGTCACTTTGATTTTTCCGGTGGAAGCGCCGGTTGGAACTTTGGCTTGAAGCTGCGTATTCGAATCCACCGTAAAAACGATCGCCGGTTTTCCATTAAAAGCCGCTTGGGTGGCGCCGGTAAAATTGTTGCCGGTAATTTTCACCAAGGTTCCCACCGGCCCGTCCGCCGGCGTGAATGAAGAAACCGTGGGCGGTGCGGTTACGATAAAATTTGTGGCGCTCGCGCCGGCATCGACGGCATTGACAACAGTGATGTTCCCCGCCGTAGTTCCGCCTGGTGGGACCGGCACCGTAGCAATAAGCTGTGTGCTCGAATTGACCGTAAAACTGGTGGCGGCGATCCCATTAAAAGTCACTTGGGTCGTGCCGGTGAAGTTGTTGCCGTTGATCGTGACGGCCGTGCCGGCCGGCCCGCTGGCCGGAGTGAAAGAAGTGATTTTCGGCGCGCTCGCGGCGAAGTTTATGTAGTTGTGCAAATAATAACGGCTATCTTTGTCGCTGGCGAGGATTAAAATTCCGCTGCTGTTGTTGACGCACTGCCTGGCGGCAGTAGGATTGTTAATATTGAGATCCGTCGTGCTTTGAATGAACGGCGTGCCGAGGCCAACCGGAAACGTCAAGTCATTCAAGCTGGCGCTTTTCATGTAGATGAAGCCCGGCCCGGTTTCATTGCTGCGGGTGAAAACGTACAGGCGCTGATTTTCATTGTTGACAAATAAAACGGGGCGGGAGTGATCCAACTGCGCCGTGGCAAAAATATGGCGGCTCCACACGCCGGCGGCGCTGCGCTTGAGCACGAAAACGCCGGGTTTGGTAGCGCCGGAAAGATTGGTCACCGTCCCCGCGTATAGATTGCCGCTGGCGTCGCAAGCCGCTTTCAGATTGAGGTGATCTTCGGCAACCTTGCCCAAAACCGGATCTTTGAGCGCCGTTTCACGCGGCTGCCAAACTTCGTCGGCATCGCCGTCGTGGTGCACGGCGAAGTATGTGGTCGAGTCTTTTTGGTTGGACCACATCACACCGATCTTGTTGCCGCCGAACGCGACGAGAGTGGAAATATCATCCGGATCGGTCACATTGCCTTGCACCGGCAAATCAAATGGCACACCCCAAGTCAGGTCGTTGTTCCGCTCTGCGGAATTGATCTTGACTTTGCCGCCCTCGACCCAAGTGATCCACAGTTTGCCGGTGGAATCTTTGTCGAGCACAAGCGCTTCGGATTTGGAGGCGTTGACATTCACGGGGAAGCCGGCATCGAGGGTGTAACTCTTGGCTGCAATGTTGTAGCCAAACCGATAAAGCCGCCCGGAATTTGCAGCGGTGGTTGGAGCGGCGCTGGTGGCATAAACCTGAGAGCTGATATAGAGACGCGTGCCATCCCAAAACGCATCAGCCCGCGAGCCGGTGCGGCTATCGAGCGCCGTACCCGTCGCGGCCCAGCTTTGCGTGGCGACATCGAAGCGATGAATTTCGTAACGGTTGGCGGCGGGATTCCACAGACTGCCCCACCACAAGCCGTCGTTCCACCATAACTTGCTCTGCGGTTTATCGGAAGTCGGCTCGGAGCTGACCGTCGCGCCAAAATTAAAATCCCGGTAGCCCACGGTGACCGGCGTGGATTGCGCCGACACGGATCGAGCCATCCCCAAAATTTCAAACAACATTCCTATAATGATAAGAACGAGGCAGCGATGAAAATTCGTTGTGCTTATCCGAATTTCGTTGTTGGCAGGGAAGTCCTTTCTCTCTCTCATCTCATGCTCCTGGTTGGTGTGTACTCACAGTACAATTTTTTAATTAGTGTATGCGAAATTGCAGCTTTGAGCGATTGGAGCCACTCGCATTTTTGCGATTTTATCGTTCGCAGCCGATCCCTGGCAGGAGGTGGATGGGTTATTACTTGATTAAGCTTACCAGCAATTAATAATGGTTGCAGAAAAGGCAAAAAATAGGCATTGCAAAGTAATGGGTCAGTTACAGGTGGGTAGCGCAGACATCTTGTCTGCAGTCTGGAAGACTGCGCTACGTTTTTCCATCAATAAGTGAGGCATCCCGTTGCCTCAAAATAAAATGTAACCATGGAAGGTCGTAGAGTCCAGCGCTTTTTTAAAAATATTTTATCACCATAAGCCGTAACGGAAGGAGCCCGTAGGGCAACTAGGGTTACGGCTTATG